>OKSH01000017.1_pt1 | contig 143989 bp, 142 predicted proteins | sample 1601231 | NCBI WGS metagenome assembly OKSH01 (sample SAMEA3541596, study PRJEB24748) | human gut metagenome | biome: human gut; feature: human-associated habitat; material: faeces | place: China | collected 2012
AGGTGCCGATATACCGGCCGAGCAGCTGAATCGCGTCAGGGCCGCCGCCGACGTGGCGCAGGCCAGCGAGTTCGTGGCGCGCATGGACGGCGGGTATTCCGCCGCGATCGCCCAAGGCGGATCGAACGTGTCCGGCGGCCAGAAGCAGCGCCTGTCGATTGCGCGCGCGGTGTACCGTCACCCGGAAATCCTGATTTTCGACGACTCGTTCTCCGCGCTCGACTTCAAGACCGACCGCGAAGTGCGCGACGCGCTCGCCCGCGAGGCCAAGGATTCCACCAAGCTCATCGTGGCCCAGCGCATCGGCACCATCATGAACGCCGACCGCATCGTCGTGCTCGACGACGGCAAGGTCGTGGGTCAGGGCACGCACAAGGAACTGCTCGACAACTGCGACGTATACCGCCAGATCGCCGAATCCCAGCTCAGCCAGTCGGAGCTTACGGCGTAGGGGGGGGCGGCAGCGGTAGCTCCCCATGTCAGGGGCTGAGCCGTAAAGGGAACAGCCCAGTGGGCTGTTCCCAGGCGAAGACGAGCTGATAAGCGAGCGAATAAAACAGCACAGCTGACTGAGGGGTAGTCGCGTACGGCTTCTCTCCCTCCGGCGCTTCGCGCCACCTCCTTCATCAGAGGGAGGTCAATACGGACTTTTAAGGAGTAAAACAAATGCCAAGAGGACCAATGGGCGGCAGGCGTGCCGTCGAAGAGCCCCATGATTTCGGCAAAGTCATGGGCAAGCTCGTGAACTATTGCCGCAACTATCTTCCCGTCATCATCATCGCGCTCATCCTGGGCGCGGCCGGCACCGTCTGCCAGATCGTCGGCCCGGACAAGCTCAAGGACATGACCAACGAGATCGTCAAAGGTCTGCCCGCCATCGTTAACGGCAGACCGGTGATGAACTCGGTAGATTTCGGCACGGTGGGCCACATCGCCTGGACTTTGGTGGCCCTGTACGTGGGCTACGCCGTGCTCGGCTACGTGCAAAGCTGGATGATGGCCAACGTCACCCAGCGCACCGCCCAGCGACTGCGCGAATCGATCTCGGTCAAAATCAACAAACTGCCGCTCAAATACTTCGACAAGGTCAGCTACGGCGACGTGCTGTCCCGCATCACCAACGATGTGGACGCCATCGGCCAGACGCTGGGGCAGTCGCTCGGCTCGCTGATTACCTCGGTGACGCTGTTCGTGGGCGCGCTGGTGATGATGTTCTACAACAACGTGATCATGACCCTGTGCGCCATCGGTGCCAGCCTCATCGGCCTGATCATCATGATGGCCATCATGAAGTCCTCCCAGAAGTACTTCGCCCGGCAGCAGATGGCGCTAGGTGACGTCAACGGCCACGTGGAGGAGATGTACGCCGGCCACCTCATCGTCAAGGCATACAACGGCGAGGCCGATTCGATCCGCCGCTTCGAGAAGTACAACTCGGACCTCTACGAGTCCGGCTGGAAGTCGCAGTTCCTCTCCGGCCTGATGATGCCGCTCATGAATTTCGTGGGCAACTTCGGCTACGTGGTGGTGTGCGTGGTGGGCGCGGCGCTCGCGCTCGACGGGCAGATCGAGTTCGGCGTGATTGTGGCGTTCATGATGTACATCCGCCTGTTCACTCAGCCGCTTTCGCAGTTTGCGCAGGCCTTCCAGAACCTGCAGCGCTGCGCGGCCGCCGCCGAGCGCGTGTTCGGCTTCCTTGAAGAGCCGGAGATGGAAGACGAATCCGGCAAGCAGGCCCTACTCGGCAAGAACTACATGGGCGGCCACGAAGTGAAGGGCGACGTGGAATTCAGCCACGTGCAGTTCGGCTACGAGCCGGGCAAGCCGATTATCAACGACTTCTCCGCTTCAGTCTCGGCCGGTCAGAAGGTCGCCATCGTCGGCCCGACCGGTGCCGGCAAGACCACCATGGTCAACCTGCTGATGCGCTTCTATGAGATTTCCGGCGGTTCGATTTCGATTGACGGCGTGGACACCAAGTCCGTGCCGCGCTGGAACGTGCACGACCAGTTCTCCATGGTGTTGCAGGATACGTGGGTGTTCCGCGGCACTGTGCGCGAGAACGTCGCTTACTCCAAGCCTGGCGTGACCAACAAGCAAATCGAGGATGCGTGCAAGGCCGTGGGCCTCGACCACTTCATCCGCTCACTGCCGGACGGCTATGACACCGTGCTCGATGACAAGTCGTCGCTTTCCCAGGGCCAGAAGCAGCTGCTGACCATCGCCCGCGCGATGGTGCAGGACGCGCCGATTCTGATTCTCGACGAGGCCACCTCCTCGGTCGATACCCGTACTGAAGAGCTGATTCAGAAGGCCATGGATGCGCTGACCGTGGGGCGTACGAGCTTTGTGATCGCGCATCGCCTCTCCACGATTCGCGACGCCGACATGATCCTCGTCATGAACCACGGCGACGTGATCGAGCGCGGCACGCATGATGAACTGCTGGCGGCGGGCGGTTTTTACGCCGACCTCTACAACAGCCAGTTCGCGCTTGCTGACTGACGGATTGTTTCCTGCGTTAGCGGATTAGCGGATTAGCTATACTCGGCTCCCCTCTCCGAGGGGAGCTGTCAGCGTAGCTGACTGAGGGGGAGCAACCCATCGGTCCACCCGAGGGATGTGATACTGATGATTTCGTACATTAGTGTGTGAAAAAGCCGCCGGGAAAATTGAGGGATTGGGCGGCGGTGCGGTTGGCGTTGAGAATGGCGCATTCGAAGGGGAAGTGAGCGCGCAGCTGGGTGGCCGGGGTGGTGAACAGGGCGGTGGCGAGGCCGTCGGCCAGTGTGACAGGGGCGTGTGCCGCAACGGTGTTCGACGAATCGTCGGTATCGCGGTTTGCCGTTGTCGAGGCATTGCTGCCATGCGTCGATGTCTTCGTGGTTATGGCGCTCGATGGCGGCGTGACGGCCACCCATGTGGCGGCTACATCGTCAACCGGTAGTCCGTCGATGGCGTTGAGCAGATGGTGAAGTTGGTGACCTGCGGCGTCAGACCAGTGGCGGCGGCTGGGGGAGCTCGCGCAGAATGCGCCGTGGCTGATTTCGACCGTACCTACGGCGTTGGCCGGATCGGCAGGATCTTCAAGGGCGATGGTGATTGGTTCGTCCGTATGCACTAGCAAATCACCCCCGGCGTCGATGACGTATTGAATGGGTTGAGGGTGGCCCGCGCCATCGCCCAACATCCCCGCAAGCAAATCCACCAAATACCCCTTACCGCACGCACCAAAATCGAGCGCGACTGGGCTGTGGGCGATAAGTGTGGTGCCGTGCCGCTCAACGTCGGCTGACCAAACGGCTCGTCCGTGGATCGCGCCTGCATGTTCGGCGGCATCGGGCGTAGCCGCAAACGAATACGACTCGTCGTAGCCAAGCCGAATCAAATCCTCGCCCACGCACGGGTCGGTCGCCCCATCGGTTGCCGCAAACAGGCGGTCGTACAGGCCAAACAGACCCGATGCCCAGTCGGGAAAATCGAACGTGCCGCCATGTGCGGCCGTGCGCATCCGGCCGACGATGGAATCATCGCGGAATCGAGATAATACAACCTCATATTCATGGATGAACGAGCCAATACGATCGCGTATCTCATCGTCCAATACGCTCTCGGTGTGCACCAGTAATCCGGTCCCCAACGCATCAGGAAAAGCGTATACGTATGGCAGTTGCTCGGTCAGACTTGTCATGCCCACTATCGTAGAGCGCATGGTGTGCCGGTGTATACTGGATTTTGACACTGTGTCAATGTTGATTCGGAGGTTGTGAGAATGGGCAATGCGACTACAGCAAGTGTAACGGGTGTGCAAGTTGCACCGGCGAAGTCAGCCATCAGAGATCTCCCCATCGCCAAAGTGTGGGCGTTTGCGGTCGGCCAGTTCGGCTGGGCGCTGCTTTCCGGCATTATCTCCAACTGGCTCGTGTATTTCTATCAGCCCGATCAGGAGACCATCTCCCAAGGTCAGACCGTATTCGTGCCGCAAGGCCTGGTTGTGCTCGGCATCGTGACCGTGGTGGGCGGCATCACCGCCTTCGCCCGATTCTTCGACGCGTTCGTGGACCCGGCCGTGGCGTCTCTCTCCGACCGTTGCGACGCCAAATCCGGCCGCCGTATGCCGTTCCTGAAATTCGCCGCCCTGCCGCTCGCGGTGGTCACCGTGCTCGTGTTCTGGAGCCCGATCAACGGCACCAGCTGGGTGAACGCGGCGTTCCTGTTCGTCACCGTGATCGGCTACTACATCGCCCTCACGTTCTACTGCACGCCGTACAACGCGCTCATCGCCGAACTCGGCCACGACTCCAAGCAGCAACTCACCATCTCCACCGCCATCTCCTTCACTTGGGTGGCCGGCACGGCCATCGCGTACGTGGCGCCGGTGATTTGGGGCGCGTTCGTGCCGATGATGGGCCGCATCACCGCCATCCGCGTGACCTTCACCATCATGGCCGCCGTGGCGTTCGTGTGCATGCTGGTGCCGCCGCTGGCCATCCGCGAGAAGGACTACGTCAACTCCCATCCCACCTCCGAATCGACCATCGAATCCCTGAAGCAGACGTTCGGCGACGGCGAATTCCGCAAGTTCGTATGCTCCGACGTGGTCTACTGGGTGGCCATCACCACCTTCCAGACCGGTCTGCCGTTCTTCGTGACCAGCCTGCTCAAGCTGCCGGAAACCACCACGACCATCTACTTCGTGCTCATGACCGGCGTCTCTGTGCTGTTCTATCTGCCGGTCAATATTCTGGCCAATAAGGTCGGCAAGAAGAGGCTGCTGCTGGTTGCCTTCGTGATCTTCACCTGTGCGTTCGCATTTGCCGGCGCCCTTGGTTCGGCCGTGCTCGGCTTCATTCCGGCGATGGCCCAGGGTTTGGTGCTCTCGGTGGTCGGCGCGATTCCGATGGCCGCGTTCGGCATCCTGCCGCAGGCCATCGTGGCGAATATCGCCGACGCCAGTTCCAAGACCACCGGCCAGGACCGTCAGGGCATGTTCTACGCGGCCCGCACCTTTGCGATGAAGATGGGCCAGTCCGTGGCCATGCTGCTGTTCACCGGCGTCTCCACCATCGGCATGGCGTCCGGCGCGGGCTACCGCATCGCCGCCGTGTGCGCGGCCGTGCTGTGCGGCTTGGGCGGCATCGTGTTCGCGTTCTACAACGAGAAGAAGGTGTTGGGCGTGCTGGAGACGTGATGGCGTTGCCGGGTGCCGCCGCGGTATCCATACGGAGCGGTGTGGGTGACTTGCCCCGTCTGCGACACTGAACAAGCCGCCGCGGTATCCCTGGTATCCAGGCGGAGTGGTGATCTTAGTTCGAGCTATTGCGCCGGCAGACGGCTGGGACGATGCTGCGCTTGCGGCGGCCCAACCGGCGACACCGAAACGTTACCGTGTCGACACGCGTGCGACACTTCGGCGTCAAATTGCGTTTGACCGCACTCCGTACTATATTGTTGCGAGTTGCTTTGCGGAGCAAAGTAACATCCAAGGGGCTGTAGCTCAGTTGGTAGAGCGCTTCGTTCGCATCGAAGAGGTCGCGGTTTCGACTACCGTCAGCTCCACGAGACCCTCTGCATTCATTCCACCGCAGAGGGTCTTTTCATTTGTTTTCGTTGAAATTCTGCCATCTCGCGTTTCAAGGGGCTGATTTGGGGTTTGCCGGAGGTCTACTTGCGTTTCGAGGGGCTGATGGTCAAGTAGATACGCCGCCAAAATGGCGGAATAGCGTTGCGTCAAAGCCGTTTGTATCGGTGCTTCACCGGATGAGGAGCCCCTTGAAACGGAAGTAGACCTCCGGAACATGTGAAATCAGCCCCTGCAAAGGGAGAATGCCTCGATTTCGCCATGGATTGTCGTGGATTGCTCTGTGGCATGGGCAATACTGGGAGTATGACAAGCGCAGATGAGTTGAATGAGCAGTATGACGCTGACGGTAGCGTGACGCAAGTGCCTGAACGCAATGATGAAGTTCATGCCGGCGAATCCGCCGTCGCCCAATCCCGCGAATCGGCCGTGACCATCCCCGCCGGCACCGTGGTGCTCGCCGCCACCCCGATCGGCAATGTCGGCGACGCTTCAGCCCGTCTGGTGGCCCTCTTGGAACGGGCCGATATCGTGGCCGCCGAAGACACGCGCCGCCTCTACGATCTCGCCCGTCGCCTCGGCGTCTATGTGAACGGTCGCGTCATCGCCTATCACGACCACAACGAGCGCGACAAGGCCGACGGCCTGCTCGACCAGGTCGAAACCGGCGCCACCGTGCTCGTCGTGTCCGATGCCGGCATGCCCACCATCAACGACCCCGGCTTGGCCATCGTGCGCCGTGCCATTGAACGCGGTCTGCCCGTCACCTGCGCGCCCGGCCCCTCCGCTGTGCTCGACGCGCTCGCCCTCTCCGGCCTGCCCACCGACCGCTTCTGCTACGAAGGCTTCCTACCGCGAAAGCATTCCGAGCGCGTGCAGTATCTGCGCACGCTGTTGCCCGAACGCCGCACCATCGTGTTCTACGAGACGCCTCATCGCATTGCCGATTCGATGGACGATCTGCTGGACGCGTTCGGCCCGAATCGCCCGATGGCCCTGTGCCGCGAACTCACCAAGGATTATGAGCAGATTCGTCGCGGCCCGATTGACGAGATTCGCCAAAGTGTGATTGATGATCCGCCCCGTGGCGAGATGGTGCTGGTCATCGGCGGCGCGTCCAACGAGGAGGCCGAAGCGGCCGCGCCCAGCACGTTGAGCGTGGATGACATGGCCGTGCTCTCCATCGACCGTGCTTTGGAGGACGGCCTGCGTATCAAGGACGCCATCGCGCAAGTGGTGCAGGAGCATCCACTGGCTGACGGATCGTTGGCCAATCGCAAGCAGGTGTATGCGGCTGTGCTGAAAATCAAGGGATAGCGCAGCAGCCGGCGATTATCTCCCCGTTACGCTTCCATCGACTCGAACAATATTTCCAACGCCTGCCGGACCCCGGGCCCACCACGCTGCGAGACCAATTCCAGCAAAGGCGCGTCGGCTTTGGGATTGGCAACCAGCCATTTACGCAGTTCGGGCACGTGATATGCGATGTGCCAGAGCACGGCAACATCCGTATCGGGCGAACATGCCACCGCGGGCGTAAGTCTGATGGGCGGTTCAGGCGGCGCGGTCATATCCGAGATTGCGCGCGATGCGGATTCGGATGAGTGTGCCGCCGCCGCGTGGCGAGGCAACCGTTGCGCCTGCCGCAAATGCCGTAAACGGTGAGCGGCATGGCGGCCTCTGCGATGGCCTCTGACAATGAACCCCCTCGTCATGCGCATTGCTCCAAAGCCGGTTCGTCCATCTCCTGCTGCACCGATTCAAAAAACATGCGTGCGCGTCCGGCGTACTTGTGATGCCGATGCTCCTTGACGATTTGCAGACAGTCGTTTGGCCGAAACTGGTACGCGGACATCAGCTGGCACACCAGTGCGTTGACGGTGGAAGGATCGGGGATGTCTTCAGGACTCATCACCAGGTCGCAAGCCGTACGGGCTGGCGTGGTGACAGGCAGCCCGCCGAGCTTGATGATTTGCTCCGGCAACGTCAATCTTTTGAATACGCGGATACGGCGGCTGACGGATGCCGAGCGGAAGTGCGATGTGGAAATCACGTCTATGGTACTCGGAAAGTCGGGGCCTCCCAGCCATACCCAAGCGGCGGTCATCGAACACACCACAGTGCCAAACGGGGCGACCTCCGCGACGATTTTCGCGCGACCATACAGTGTGCCCGAATGCTCGATCCAGTAGCCGGCGGAATCGTCGAGCTTACGTAACGTGCCGAAGGCGGCCAGACGGTTAAGGCTGAGCGGTCCCGGCAGATCCTTGGTAAACAGTATCGGCGGCACCGCAGGCTGCGCGGTTGCCGGCGAGGCGACTGTTGTGATGTCCGTCATCGGACCTGCTGTGATATCCATGACCGAACAATATGCAGAAATGCGGCTTGCGCGCCACCGGATAGGCGAAAACGGTGGATAAGTGCATAACTTTACTAGGTGCGCAAATGATGTGGATAACTCGGTGGATATTGGCAGGCGGAAGTGTGTGCGGATGTGCGTGGGCGTGCGTACGGATGGGTGCGCGGATACGTGTGCGAATGCGTATGTGGATAAGCGCGCAAGAGGTGTACAGATAAGTATGTGGGGAAGTTGCGGGTGGATAGGTGAGTGGGATGAGGATGGCGGCGCGGCAGCTATCCGGGCGTGTCCCCGCCGCGCCGGATAATCAAGCCTTATGAGTCATGTTTTGGTGAATGTTGCTTGGCCGTATGCAAACGGCCCCCGTCATATCGGCCACGTCGCGGGATTTGGTGTGCCCTCCGACGTCTACGCGCGCTACGAGCGCATGAAGGGCAATGATGTGCTCATGGTGTCCGGCACCGACGAGCACGGCACCCCGATTCTCGTCGAGGCGGAGAAGGAAGGTCTCACTGCCCAGGAACTGGCCAACCGTTACAACCGCGTGATCGCCAAGGATCTGTGCGACCTCGGCCTGAGCTACGACCTGTTCACCCGCACCACCACCGGTAACCACGAGCACGTGGTGCAGGAGATGTTCAAGCAGTGCTTGGAGAACGGCTACATCTACAAGGGCACCCAGCAGGTGGCGATTAGCCCGTCCACCGGCCGCACTCTGCCCGACCGCTACATCGAGGGCGAGTGCCCGATTTGCCACGCCGAAGGTGCGCGTGGCGACCAGTGCGACGCCTGCGGCAACGAGCTCGACCCGGACGAGCTCATCAACCCCGTCTCCAAGATTAACGGCGAAACCCCGCGCTTCGAGCAGACCGAGCACTACTTCCTCGACCTGCCGGCGCTCGCCGAAGCCAACAAGGCATGGCTGGAGACCCGCAAGGGCTGGCGTACCAACGTCATCAACTTCTCGCTCGGCCTGTTCAAGGAAGTCAAGCCGCGCGCCATCACCCGTGACATCGACTGGGGTATCCCGGTGCCGGTGAAGGGCTGGATTGACAACCCGAACAAGAAGCTGTACGTGTGGTTCGACGCCGTGATCGGCTACCTGTCGGCCTCCATCGAATGGGCCCGACGCCAGGGCGACCCGGAGAAGTGGCGCGAATGGTGGAACGACCCGAGCTGCCCGGCCTACTACTTCATGGGAAAGGACAACATCACCTTCCACTCCCAGATCTGGCCGTCCGAAATGCTGGCGTACAACGGCAAGGGCTCCAAGGGCGGCGAAACCGGCCCGATGGGTCCGCTCAACCTGCCTGAGCAGGTGGTGGCCAGCGAGTTCATGACCATGGAAGGCAAGAAGTTCAGCTCCTCCCGCGGCATCGTGATCTACGTCAAGGACATCCTCGCCCGCTACCCCGTGGATGCCGTGCGCTACTACATTTCCGTGGCCGGCCCCGAATCCTCGGATTCCGACTTCACGTGGGCCGAGTTCGTGCGCCACAACAACGAGGAGCTCGCCTCCTCGTGGGGCAACCTGGTGAACCGCGTGGCCAACCTCATCAACAAGAACTTCGGCGAGATTCCGCCGCTGGACGAGGATTCGATGACCAACGAAGACCGTGGCCTTCTGGAAGAGGCTTCCGCCGCGTTCGACGTGGTCGGCTCCTCCATCGAAACCCACCACCAGAAGCACGCCCTGTCCGAGGCGATGCGTGTGGTCGGCGACATCAACAAGTACATTTCCGCCACCGAACCGTGGAAGATTAAGGACGACCAGGCTCGTCTCGGCACCGTGCTGCACGTGGCCGCTCAGGCCGTGTCTGACGCGAACCACCTGCTCGCGCCGTTCCTGCCGCACTCCGCACAGAAGGTGTGGGAGGCGCTCGGCGGCACCGGCACCTTCTCGCCGCTGCCTGAGCTCAAGGAAGTCGAGGATCTCGACAAGCCCGGCTTCACGTACCCGATCATCACCGGCGATTATGAGCTCGGTGTGAACGTGCACCCGTGGAAGAGCGAGGCAATCGAGGTCGGCGCTGTGGTGCCTAAGCCCGCACCGATCTTCGCCAAGATTCCGACCGAGGCCGTGGAAGAGGAGCTGGCTCGCTTCGATGAAGCGTTGGCTGCTCGCCGTGCCGCCGAAGCCGAACGTCTGGCCGCCGAGAAGGCCAAGCTCGCCGCCGAGTGATTCGGCATTGCTAGCTCGTAGCTGACGGGCCACCTCGCACATGAAGTGCTGCGGGGTGGCCCGTTGCCGTATGTGCGGCCTAGCCCCGACAATGCGAGGCCGGTTGTCGGGCGGCGTTACAAACCCGTCACAGTTTGCCAAGACTTTTCTCAGACAAGCACATCGAATCCCCAAGAAAGAGACGGTTATATAGAAGATGTCAACGGAATGAAGTTCATACCGGTGGCGAGGTTCTTCCGAACCCCATAACTGAACCCTTCTTCTCTCTTCTCTCTCACCCGGCGGCCCCCTCCGCCGGGTTTCTTCGTTTTGGTCCGCATCATGCAACGCAAGTTACGATGCTGTCGGAGCATTGCAGGAGTCCCCCCATACTTCCGGTTTGGGGTGCTGCTTGATTCCTCTACTTCCAGCGAAACGTTGCTATCGCGGTATGGTCGCATGCCTGTTAAGCATTGAAGCATCTTATCTATGCGCAGTCGGTGTCCCGGTGGTGACGGCAACCGATTGACGTGCGAACCGGGCCAGATTTCGTTGTCCCGGTTCGTGATTTTGGCCTCTTTTTGGGAACCGGGACAGACCATCCCGTGAGCGCTCAATGTATGCAAATCCAGAAGCCCGGAATTCCGCCGATGTGTGATGGCGGATATTGTGCGGTAGGGCCGAATTGGCGATTTTTCGAGGGTGTTTCTGTCCCGGTTGCTCAAAAAGAGGCGAAATGGAGAACCGGGACAACAAAATCTGGCCCGGTACACACATAAATCGATTGACGTCGTTACCAGGACATCGGACACCGTGACGTATATCGCGAACCGCATAATATGGCAGTACGCAACGCAGATGATGTGCGGATTCGCCGGACGTAACATGGCGTGTGGCACACAACAGTGCCATGCGGTCGGGGCCACGCGACCAAATGGGGTGCGATGAATGGCATATGCGTTGCAGCAAGCGCGCAATCGTATCGGTGTCAGCTCAGTGCGCCCCGGTGGATTTCCGTCGTTTCCGCCGGGCAAGTTCATTGAGCGGCGTCGCTGTCAAGGTGAAATCGAATATGGCGCCTCGCAACGCCAGCTGTCGCCCGGCTCGGTAGGCGAGTTCGGCTTGAGACGGTTCATCAGCCATATTCGCGGCGGTGGCGATGAGGACGATCCAATGATGATGCCGTAACAATTCGCGCTTGTCGTTGTCTCGCCGCCACTGGGCCTTGTCTGTGCGATGATGATCGCCGTCATATTCGATGGCGACGCGGAATTCGGGCCAAGCGAGATCGAGTGTTATCGGCGCACCATTGCTGAACGTCGCGCCGGGCACTGTGTAATTTGTCACGGCTCGTGGAAGCCCGTATTGCGTGGTTGTGATACGGGTCTCTGATTCCATCGGAGAATCCACGCGCGGTGCAATAAATTCAAGTGCGATCATGCATGTGGCTTTCGCGTTGAATTTCGGAAGTTCGCTGACCTGCCGCACAAAGTCCTGATAAATTTCGTCGGCGGTGCGGCCGCCCGATAGGCTCGGCTTGCGCGCTATTGCCGTAAGGGTTGCGTCGCCAAGTATGACCAATGATTCCAATGACATGTGAGCGGCGAGCTGCGCCCAAGTATGTACCAGATTCAGCGCGTGCACATGCTTGTTGATACGTGCATTGTGCGCGGCGCTTAGCGGTTTCCAGATGTGCGGTGTTGTTGGCGGAACGACGGCGCGTATCCGGGTGCGATGCGAGTCGGAGACGGTATGGAGCTCGGTGGCATTGAGATCGCAATCCTTGGGAAGCGGCACGGATTGCAGTATCAGCGATGTGGTCATGCCGAAGAGCACCGGCTTTCCGAGCTGTTGCGCGGCGTCCGTGCATCGTTTAAGCATTTCCCGCTTACGTTGGGTGAGGTTTTCGCTCATAGCGGGCGCAGTGGGGGTTGCCATACGCGGTGGTGAGTATGGCTCGGGCTTGACGGCGTGCGTGGACGCAGCACTCGGTGCCGCGGCATTGTTGGTCCAGCCGGGTGGTTCATCGTCGAATACGCCGGGTGGCGGGGTGGGAAATCCGCTGTTCATAACGCCACCGTAGCGTAGCGGTCGCGTGTTCGCCATGAAAAACGGGGTATGTGGTTCTAGCTTGCTGAGGATGTGGATAACTCTGTGGATAACTAAAGTGCTCCTATGTTTTGCTCACTCTGTGAGGAGTCGGCAAAACATAGGAGCACTTCAGCCGCGGCCAATAGACGGAATATATCAGCGGCAGCGGCGGGTGAGAGGCTGCCAGGGATCGAGCTCGACTGGTTCGGTGGTGAGCAGGGCGCGGGTGGCGTCGTCGAGGTATTCCTTGCGGATGATGAGCTCGGTAACGTAGCGGTCGAACCAGGCGTCGGACATGACGTAGTAGCCGTCCTTGCCGGCGTCCTTGCCCCAGCTGTTCTCCACCTTCCAGCGGTTCGGCTTGCCGTCCTCGTCGAGGTTCACGCCGGTGAAGGTCATAGCGTGGTTGCTCGGGCTGTCGCCGTATTCGAGGCCGTGGGCCTTGTCGCCGGTGAATTCGGTGCCGAACAGCTGGTCGACGCGCACCACGGACTGGTCGAAGAAACCGTCCTTGCGCAGGGCGAACTGCGTGCAGTCGCAGGCGAACCAGATCGGGTGGCCGGCGGTGAGCTGGTCAAGCGCGGCCTTCTTGAACACGTCCAGCGGCACGTTGACGAATTCCATATCGCCAGCCTCGGCCACGTTCGCGCTGAAGCGGATGCGGTAGCGCTGGTTGAACGGGCGGTTCTTGAGCGGGGCGTTGGCCAGCGTCACGAAATCGTTGACGTCCACCGGCACGTACTTCTTGTAGAACTCAAGCGGGGTGATGCCGATCTCGCGAATCTGCGGGCGCTCGTCCTTGCCGGTTTTCGGCTTGTCGGACTTGTCCTTATCGCACTTGCAGGCCTTGGCGTCGGATTTGCCCTCGCACTTGCAGGATTCGCCGCACTTGCAGGATTCGGCCTTGCCGTCTGCGTCGGCCTCGGCCTTGCACTTGCAAGCCTCGCCCTTCTTATCCTCATCATCATCCTTGGGGCGCGCGAAGAAGTCGAACTTCTCCGGCGGTTCGCCGAGCGCCACGGCGCAGATGCGGTACACGGTGCCCATGTACTCGTCCTTCAACGCACGCAGCTCGTCCTCAGACGCCCCGGCAGCCGAACGGCGGCGCAGCTCGGCCGCGAACTCGCGCAGCTTGGAGTTGAGGTACTGCTTGAAATCGTCGGAATTACGGGAGTTCTCAGACTCCGGGTAGGCGCTCTTGGGCACTAGGCCGTACTTGTTCACCAGTGCAGCGAACATCTGCCACCAGCCACCATCGTCTGCAGGCGACTCATTGATGGCCTCGAACAGACGCGAATCGGTCGCCTCGTCGAGCGTGCGCAGCACGTTCTCCAGATAAGTGTTCGACTTCTCCATCGCGTCCCAGAAGAACAGGTAGGTCTCGGAGAACTCGAAATCCTCAAGATTCCAGCGATGCATGAGTTCGTAACGCAGCGTGTTCAGGGAGGCGAACATCCAGCAACGGCCGGAACGCTCCTGATTGGTGATCGAACCCTGCTTGAGTTCGATGGAGAAGTCGCGCGGCAGCGCACGTACGCCGCGATAGTCGGTGGCCGCCTTGAGCACGCCGGCCGAAACCGCCGCGTCCGCCGCGATCAGGTTGGCGCGGTCTTTGTTGAAGTCTTCGGTGTACGTACGCAGAAGTTCGGGTTTGATGGCCCGTGCGCTGGCGTTTGCTGTCATGATGATTGATCTTCCATTCATGTAGGCGACGTTTGTGGTCCGTCGGTAGTATAAGTCGCCGTGTATTCGTCGGGCGATTCACCGGGCGAAATCGTACGGGCGGATATGCGCCGGCGATTCCACCCCGCCAACGATTTGTCCACCTTGCTGCTCGCGCGGGCGCACGTATCATATGTACCGATACATATTGTTGACGAATGTCGCATAGTCCAAAGGAGTACGTCATGACTTCGCTGCATAGCAAGCCGCTGGCCCTGAAAAACGTCACCGTCACCGATTCGTTCTGGCGCACCGAGCAGGAACTCGTGCGCACGGCTGTGATTCCCTATCAGTGGAACGCCCTGAACGATAACGTCCCCGGCGCGGCCCCCAGCTACTGCATGCACAACTTCAAGGCCGCTGCCGCGCAAAACAAGCGTAAGGATACCCAGGGCAAGGCGTTCGTGCCGCCGAAGTACACGTTCCGCGGATTTGAGGCGCTCCCCGAAGACCCGGCCAATCCCGACCCAGACAAGTTCTACGGCTTCGTGTTCCAAGACACCGACTTCTCCAAGTGGGTGGAGGCAGTCGGCTATTCCCTCGCCCATTACCCGGACCCCGCACTGGAACAGACCGCCGACCAAGCCATCGACGTCGTGTGTGCCGCCCAACTCGACAACGGCTATCTGGACACCTGCTACATTCTGAACGACATGGATCGCGCGTTCACCAATCTGCGTGATCATCACGAACTGTACTGCCTCGGCCACCTCGTTGAAGGTGCGGTGGCCTACTACCAGGGCACCGGCAAAGACAAGTTGCTCAAGGCCGCCTGCCGTTTCGCCGATTACGTAGACGAGCGCTTCGGTCGCAAGCCGGGCCAGCTGCGTGGTTACCCCGGTCACGAGATTGCCGAGATGGCTTTGGTGAGGCTGTACGAGGTCACCGGCGAACAGCGGTACCTTGATCTGGCCGAATATTTCGTGACCGAGCGAGGCCGGCAGCCGTACATCTTCGATATTCAGGCAGACGAGAACGCAAAGCGCGACGCCGACGCCAACTACAAACCCAACACGGACCCCAACCGGTACGCCTACCACCAGGCGAACAAGCCGGCCACCGAACAAGACGAAGCCGTAGGCCATGCCGTGCGCGCCGGCTACTTCTACTCCGGTTTGGCGGACGTGGCCCGACTGACCGACGATCAGGACCTCGCCGATGCGGCCGAGCGGCTCTGGCGCAATATCGTCGATAAGAAACTGTACGTTACCGGCGGCATCGGCGGCACGGTGGACGGCGAGGCATTCTCCTACAACTACGACCTACCCAACGACTCCGCCTACTCCGAGACCTGCGCCGCGATTTCGCTGGCGTTCTTCGCCCGTCGCATGCTCGAGCTCGCGCCAAAGGCCGAGTATGCGGACGTTATGGAGTCGGCGCTGTACAACACCACGCTGGCCGGCATGGCGCTGGACGGCAAGAGCTTCTTCTACGTGAACCCGCTGGAAGTCAATCCGTATGCCTGCCATAAAGACAGCCGCCTGCGCCACGTCAAGCCGGTGCGTCAGAAGTGGTTCGGCTGCGCATGCTGCCCGCCGAACATCGCCCGCATCGTTGAGTCGGTGCAGGAATATGCCTACACGGTTGCCGAGGATGGCGGTACGCTGTTCACGCACTTGTATATGGGCGGCGTGGCCAAAGCTGAGTTGAATGGTACGGCTGTGGAGCTGGATGTTACGGCGAACCTGCCGTGGCAGGGCGATGGCAAGGCTGTCGTGCGTTTGGGCGGTGACGCTGCTGGCACCTCGGCTCAGGCTCCTGCTCGCTTTACGCTGGCCTTCCGTCTGCCCGGTTGGGTGGGCGATGAGTCCGCTGCTGCCGCCGCGATTACGGCCACGGGCGAGTCTGAGTCTGGGGCCGATGGTTCCCGCGTGACCCGTGAAATTCGCGACGGATACCTGTACCTGACCGGTGAGTGGCGCGACGGCGACACCGTGACGTTCGACTTCCCGATGCCGGTGCGTATGCTGGCCGCCAACCCGCTGGTGAGCGAGGACGCCGGCAAGGTGGCGTTCGTGCGCGGTCCGATCACCTTCTGCGCCGAGGAAAAAGACAACGGCGCCAACCTGCACCTGCTGCACGCGGATGTGGAGGCACTGCTGGCCGACCCGAGCGCGGTCAAGGTCGAGGAGTTCGACTTCCACGCCGGCGCTACTGGCATCGATGAGCAGGGACAAGGTGAGGTGGAAGATGTGACCCGCCGCATGGTGAAGCTTGAGGTGCCGGCTTGGCGCGAGCCGTTGCCGGCTGCTGTGGCCGCCGCGGGTGAGGGCGCGGCCGACGTTTCGGCGTTCGCGCCGCTCTACGCCGTGTACGCGCCGGTCAAGCGCGAGCCCGCCACCGCCACGCTCATCCCGTACTTCGCCTGGGCCAACCGCGGCGAAAACGAAATGACCGTCTGGCTGCGCGGCTGATATTTGCTCTCGGCTACTCTGGTAGCCATGGGCATCACGACATGTCGGCTCGAAGGGCCGGTGGACTTTTACTCGGTCGGGCAGTTTGTGTCCGGACCGGGCTGGCGCCATCTGCGGCGCATCATCGACACCTTCGAGCTGATGTTCGTGCGTCGGGGCGTCCTGCCGATGCGGGTGGGGGAGCGGACCCTGCATATCGAGGCCGGCCAAATCGCACTCTTGCCGCCGAATGTGGAGCATGCGGGCGCCGACATCATCACGTCTGACGTGGACTTCTACTGGATGCATTTCAAATTGCCGGATGCGCGCATGCTCCCCGATGACGCGGGTCTGCCGCAGGATGACCATTGCCTGTTGCTGCCCGATGAACGCACCCTGCCTGACCCCGACCGGCTGGCGGTGATGTGTGGGCAGCTCATCGACATCTATGCGCGATTCGGCCCGTATTCCAACGCTTACTGCGATTACTTCGCCACCGGCCTGCTGCTGGAGGTCAGCGCGCAGGAGCGGCTGAAGGCGGACTTCGCCACCCATCGTACGCTCGCCGGCTACCGGGGCGACGGCAAGCCCATCACCAGTGCCGACCGCGTCCGGCAGCAACAGGAATGGGCCATGCATGTCGATTCGGCCGGTGCCGCTGGCGATCCGTCCGGCCTGGCGCCGATGCTGGCCATCCGCTCGTGGATTATGGCCAATGCCTTCGACGACATCACCGTGGCCAAAGTGGCCGCGCGCTTCCACTATTCACCCAGCTATCTGACCGCGATGTACCGGCGCGTGTTCGGCGTGGGTGTGGCCGAGCAGATCATCGAATATCGCATCGACCGTGCGCGCGAACTGCTCAGCTCCGGCGCTTCCAGCGTGGCGGATATTGCGCGAGAAGTGGGCTACGCCGATTCCAAGTACTTCATGCGCGTCTTCAAGCGCCGCACTGGCCTGACCCCCGGCCAATACCGCGACGCTTTCCCCGCCCGCCTCTACAACACCGTGTGATTAGGGAAGGTCATGGTCCTAACCCTAGGAAAAGTGCGCATGGGCGCCACTACCACGTGGGAGCGCTGGGAACGGTTTGACGCATGCCGAAACCTCGCACGTCACGCCGCACGGCACTTGGGCAGTGGGCGCGGCAGTCGGGAATCGCCGCCCTATTTCGGCGTTTCAGCGTTACCTGTTTGCCGAACCGACAGTGGACTCGCGCGGAACCAGTGTGTATCCAATGGTGGCGCGCGTGGCCGGCATGCCAGCGGATTCGTCGGACCTGCCGTCGCCCTGGTCGCGCTGCTCCACGCGGCGGGTGATCATATCAAGCGCGAATTGGGCGAGCTGATCGAGATCCACTTGGACGGTGCTCAGCGTCGGTGTGGTGTACGAGCCGGCCGTGGAGCCGTCGAAGCCGATGACTCTCACATCGTCGGGCACGCGGATGCCGTAGTCGGCAAGGCCTCGGATTACTCCGAATGCGGCATAGTCGTTAATGCAGAAGATGCCATCGATGGCCGGGGTGCTTCCCTCTGCTTGCGTGGCGTCCGAGGAACAGGACTCAGCAGTGTCATCAGCCGATTGTGCGCGAACCGCGAGCATCGCCTCGGCGATGGCATGACCGGCTTCGATGCCGCTGACGCTACCGTAACCAATGAAGTTCGTCGATTCGTCATACGGCAGCCCGGCATCGAGCAACGCGCCGCTGGCCCCGCGCAGGCGCAAACCGCTGGAACTTTCCACGTGCGCCAGTTCGGTTCGTGGCGAATATCCGTCGCCGACGATGGCGATGCGGTGGCATCCGCATTCGATGAGATGCTGCACTGCCGCCCGCGCGCCGTCCTCGTTCGGGAAATTCACTGTATCGAACGTGGGCGTTTCCTCGCAGGCGTCAATCAGAACCAGCGGTCGGCCGTGGTTGATCGCGGAAAGCGGCACACCGGCATTCAGGCCCGAAGCGTGGATAATCTCGCCGTCGAACAACTGCCCGGAGAACGGGTTGTTGGCCAGCGCGTGTTTGGCGGCATCCGGAGAGTACCGGGTTTGCTCCACGAACGGCGTCAGCCCGCGCTCGGTGGTTTCGGTGACGAGCGATTCGACGAGTTTGGAGTAGAACGGCGAATCGAATTCGTTGACGATGATGTGGATGATGTTGCTGCGGCCGGACTTCAGCATGCTGGCCGTCAGATTGATGCGGTAATCAAGCTTTTCGGCCACCGCCAGCACCTTAGCGCGAGTGGAATCCTTAACACCCGGCTTGCCGTGCAGCGCATTCGAGGCGGTCATGGGGGAGACCCCGGCGGCCTTCGCTACGTCGCGCAATGTTGGTTTGCCGCTCGGCATAACGTCACCTCATGTTTCGCCTGTGATGGGCATTGGATCATGCCCGTAATGCTTCCAATGGTTGTAACGGTATTCACAACATCGTGTTTTGGCAAATGGTGGCTGTGTGCCGGAATCGCTGAAAATGCTGCGCTTGGGCGATGACGCGCCGAGCGTAACATGCGCTTGCTTGATATCGTTCCGGTGGAAGAATATGTAACGGTACATACGTCGGTGTGCCAAGAGGCCATGAAGTTCATCGTACGTTGGGATGGGACTCTCCGGGGGAGTGGCGTCACTCTTCATCTATCCGTACGTGCGCGATGCCGATTGGTTTGCGGCTGGCGTACCGCCGTATGGCAACTTATGCGAATATCAACGAAAGCAGGATACGATGACGGATCTTCCGCAGAGCCTTCCTCAGGCATGGCGTCCGCCGATGGGCTGGAACAGCTGGGATTCCTATGGCACGACCCTCACCGAAGACGAGCTGCTGGCCAACGCGCGGTTCATGGCTGAACACCTGAAAAGCGCCGGCTGGGATACGCTGGTCATCGACATCGACTGGTACGACCCGACCGCCCGCGCACATGGTTACAACGACAACGCGCCGCTGATTCTCGACGAATACGGCCGTCAGCTGCCTGACCCGGTGCGTTTCCCGAGTGCTGCCGGCGGCAAGGGATTCGGCCCGCTCGCCGCCGCCGTCCACGAACTGGGCTTGAAGCTTGGCGTGCACATGATGCGCGGCATCCCGCGTATCGCTGTGGACAAGAACCTGCCCGTATACGGCACCAACTACACCGCCAAGGACGTGGCCGACCTCGACCACGTGTGCAAGTGGAATCCTGACAACTATGGCCTGAACCAATCCCACCCGGGCGCGCAGGCCTGGTATGACGCGCAGCTCGATCTGTTCGCCTCCTGGGGCCTCGACTTCCTCAAGGTCGACGACATGCAGACCCCGTTCCACTCCGACGAAATCGCCGCCTATCATCGCGCCATCGCCAAAGCCGAAGCCAAATACGGCCGTTCGATTGACCTGTCTCTCTCGCCCGGCGGCTGGGTGGCGACGAGCTACGTCGACTTCCTGCGCGAGAACGCCCAAATGTGGCGTATTTCCGACGATCTGTGGGACCGTTGGGAAGACATCTACCAGCAGTTCGCCCGCCTGGCCCGCTGGGCGCCGTTCCAGACCACCGGCCACTGGGCCGACGCCGACATGGTGCCGTTCGGGCACATAGGCCTGCGCGCCGAACGCGGCGACGACCGCCAATCCCGCCTTACGCTGGACGAGCAGAAGACACTGCTGGCCCTATGGTGCATGGGGCGTAGCCCGCTTATGGTCGGCGGCGATCTGCCCACCAGCAACAGCGACGCCATCGCGCTGCTGCAGAATCCCGCGTTGCGTGAGGTGCTTGCCGGCTCCACCAATAACCGCGAGACCGTGCGCGAACGGATTTTTGGCAAATGGTGGGATGAGAGCACCTACCGTGGCGAGTTCATCGTCTGGTCCGCCGACGCAGCCGATTGGGCCGATGGCACACGTTCCGCGCATCACGGCGGCCATTACGCCGCGCTGTTCTGGACCGGCAGCGACACATACGAGATCGGCCGCAACATCCAGCTCCAATCCATCGTGGGGCTTGACGCCCGCAATGACGATTGGACACTCGCCGATCTGTATGCCGACGCGCCGGGCGAGCCCGCCGACGTGCGTCTTGAAGGCGTGGGTGCCGACCGCGTCATCACCGGCACGATTCCGCCGCACGGCGTGCTCTGGGTGGCCCTGGACCGACGCTGAAACCGAACCTGCCTCCGCCAACCAACCTCCTGAACCGACCGCCCGAATCGTATGGAGAAACCTGCCATGAATGCGAACATCGCAAACGAACAATCCCCGGTAGCTGTTCCGCCCGCAAGTTGGTTCCTACGTGCGTTCGCTGGCGTTCTGACCTGTAGGTGGACTGTCTCTGTCTTCGCCTTGCTTGCGTTTTGTACGTTTTATCTGTTTCGTGAGTTTCGTGCGTTCTGCGGATTTCACGCGTTTCGCGCAGTGCCGTACGCTGATCACAATTCAGCGTGCGGCACTTTTGCATATCTCACGTGTTGCGGGAGATGCCGGTTCCGTCGCACAATACGTAAAACGTGAATGAGCCACTCACTATGCTGGGTTGTTTGAGCGTGATATGACATGCGCCACTTTCCCGGGAATGCGTTGCGAATTGGACCTGTTCGGAGGTGTGCAGCGACGCATTCCGGGGAATGTTGCGCTTAGAGAGCCGCGTATCATTGCTAATGCGGGGAACACGCAGAGTTGCGGGCCGTTGCGATTAGACGCAGGCTGTCTAGACTAGTACGCGTTTGCGAAAGTCGAACGTGCTTCGACCGATGAAGGAGAGCTTCGGTCATGCGGCCAATGACAGGCGCAGTGCGAAGCACGGCTGATCGTGAATCGCGGCGGCAGCGATTGCCGCGTGCGGCGCAGGAGCATGCCGCACCATACCACAAGCAAACAATCCCCAAGAAACGGTGATCTCCTCACATGTACGTCGATCCGGGAATCAATACCAGCGCAAGCAATCTCAAATGGGTGCTGCCATACTGCAAACCAGACCTGCCCCGCGTGGTAGGCGCGCTTCTACTGTTCATCGCAAATAACACGATGGCCCTGACCATTCCGATTCTGTCCGGTATCATCGTGGACCGCGTCATCGTCGGCGGACATGCCGACGAACTGCCACGTTTGTGTGGACTGATGATCCTCATGACCATCATCCGCGTGGGCGCGCGATACGGCTACCAGATGTGGATGGAGCGTTTCGGCCAGAACTCGGTCTACCGCCTCGTCTCCGACGAATACGAGAAGCTGCACGAGCTCGACTTCACGTATTTCAACCACACACGCACCGGCGACATCATGAGCCGCCTGACCTCCGACACCGACGCGATCCGCCACTGCCTGAGTTGGGTGAGCTATCAGATTGCCGACTGCGTGGTCATGTTCGTGGGCGCCCTGTGCGTGATGTTCGCCATCGATTGGCGACTCGCGCTCGTCCTGGCCTGCGTCACGCCGTTCATTTTTGTGCTCACGCGCGGCCTGTCCACGCACGCCCACCCGCTGTTCTTCGCCATCCGCAACTCGCTGGCCTCCCTCAACTCCATGGTCGAAGAGAACATCGAGGGCAACCGTGTGGTCAAGGCATTCGTGCGCGAACCGTACGAGACCGAAAAGTTCGACGAGCACAACGACGATTACATGCAGTGCAACATGGCCTTGGCCTACAACTCGCGCAAGTACATGCCGTGGCTGGACGGCCTCGGCTTCTCGCTGCAGCTCATCACCCTCGGCCTCGGCGGCTTTCTGGTCATCAAGGGCTACATGACCCTCGGCAATCTGGTGAGTTTCAACTCCTTCCTGTGGATGATCGACGGCCCGGTGCGCCAGTCCGGCTGGCTGATCAACGACTGGCAGCGATTCAACGCCAGCTGCATCAAAATCCGCAAGCTGCTCACCGAACAGCCGCGCATCGTGGAGAAGCCCGACGCGGTCGAAGCCGTCAAGCAGGCGGTCACGATCGTCGAGCAAGTCAAGCACGATGATGAGGCTACCGGGGCTACCGGAGCGCCCGTGGCTTCCGGAACATCCGGTGCCCAGCAGTCCACCGAACGCAAGTCCTGCCCGCTGCACATCAAGGGCGACATCCGCTTCGACCACGTCAGCTTCGCCTTCCCGGACGACCCGGAGACCCCGATCCTCAAGGACCTCGACTTCACCGTGCCCGCCGGCTCCAAGCTCGGCATCCTCGGCGAAACCGGCGCGGGCAAGTCCACGCTCGTCAGCCTCATCTCCCGCTTCTACGACCCGACCGTTGGCCATGTGCTCATCGACGGCATCGACGCACGCGACTGGCCGCTGGCCACCTTGCGCTCGCAGGTGTGCATCGTGGCGCAGGATACCTTCCTGTTCTCCGACACCATCGGCGGCAACATCGGTTTTGGTGCCAGCGGTGATAGCGACGACCGATATATCCAGAAAATGGCCCAGATCGCCGGCGCGGACAATTTCATCAGGTCGATGCCACAGGGTTATGACACCGTCGTGGGCGAACGCGGCGTGGGCCTGTCCGGCGGGCAGAAGCAGCGCCTGTCGCTGGCCCGCGCGCTCGCGGACAATCCGTCGATCCTGATTATGGACGATACGACCTCGGCCGTCGATATGGAGACCGAGGCGGAGATCCAGAAGCACCTCAAGGAGATGGACGGCGGCAAGACCATCGTCGCCATCGCCCACCGCATCTCGTCGGTCAAGGATTCCGACCTGATTCTGGTGCTCGAGCACGGACGTATCGTCGAACGCGGCACCCACGCCGAACTCGTGGCCGCACACGGCCGCTACTGGGACATCTACCACAAGCAGCTCGGACTCCAGTCCGGCGTCGCACAAGGTTTTTAGAAGAGGACTTATGGCACAACGCAATACATACCGCGAGGATGAGGAACTCGAGGAGCAGATCAACTTCCGGGACATCCTGCGCGTCGGCAAATATCTCAAACCGTATATGGCACAGGTGGCGCGCATTCTCGTCGTCGTCATCTCGATGAGCTGCATCGTCGTCGCCGTGCCGTACCTGACCAAGATCATGATCGACGAGGCGATCCCGAACAAGGACCTCGGCAAGCTCGGCATCCTCGCCGTGATCCTCGCCGCGCTGATCGTGCTGTACGAGTTCGGGCTGCGCTACCGCACGGTGGCGATCACGCGCGTCGGCCAGCTCATGCTCAAGGACATGCGCCGCGATATCTTCACGCATATCCAGACGCTGCCCTTCAGCTACTTCGATTCGCGCCCGCACGGCAAGATCCTGATCCGCGTGGTCAACTATGTGAACACGCTTTCGGACACGCTGAGCTCCGGTCTGATCAACGTGATCTCCGACGTGTTCACCTTCGTGATCACGCTGATCGTGATGTTCGTGATCGACTGGCAGCTGGCCCTGTGGAGCCTGATCCTGTTCCCGGTGCTCATCATCTGGGTGCGCGTGCTGCAGATCTTCCAGCGGCGCGCCTTCCAGAAGCTCTCCAACAAGCAGAGCAACCTGAACGCCTACATCCACGAGTCGATCGCCGGCGTGAAGACCACGCAGACCTTCGCACAGGAGCAGGCCCAGTTCAGGACCTTCCAGGAACAGCAGGGCGAGGTGCGTTCCGCGTGGATGCACGCCGTGCACATCCAGTTCCTCATGTGGCCGGGCGTGCAGACCATCTCCGTGATGACCATCTCGTTCATCTACTTCGTCGGCGTGATGGGCTTCGGGGGCGTGAACGTGACCACCGGCGTGCTCATCGCGTTCGTCGGCTACGCGAACAACTTCTGGAATCCGGTGATCAACATCGGCAACTTCTACAACCAGCTCATCACCTGCTCGGCGTACCTCGAGCGCATCTTCGAGACGCTCGACGTCACGCCGGAGATCCGCAACAAGCCCGACGCGGCGGACCTGCCGCAGATCCGCGGGCGCGTCGACTTCAACGACGTGGTGTTCCGCTACGAGAAGGACGGCCGCAACATCCTCAACCTCGTGGACTTCCACGTCGAACCGGGGCGCACAATCGCGCTGGTCGGCCCGACGGGCGCCGGCAAGACGACGATCATCAACCTGCTGTCGCGCTTCTACGACGTGTCCGAGGGCTCGGTGACGATCGACGGCTACGACGTGCGCGACGTGACGCTCGCATCGCTGCGCCGGCAGATGGGCGTGATGCTGCAGGACACCTTCATCTTCTCCGGCAACGTGCGCGAGAACATCCGCTACGGCAAGCTCGACGCCACCGACGAGGAAATCGAGGCGGCGGCGAAGGCCGTGCACGCGCACGAGTTCATCATGGAACTGCCCGACGGGTACGACACGGTGGTGGAGGAGCGCGGATCGACCCTGTCGGCCGGCCAGCGCCAGCTCATCGCCTTCGCGCGCGTGCTGCTCGCCGACCCGCGTATCCTGATCCTGGACGAGGCGACGAGCAACATCGACACGCGCACCGAGGAGGCGCTGCAGGCCGGCCTGCAGCATCTGCTCAAGGGGCGCACGAGCTTCATCATCGCGCACCGCCTGTCGACGATCGAGAACGCGGACGAGATCTTCTACATCGATCACGGCCAGATCGTCGAGCACGGCTCGCACGCGCAGCTGCTCGCCGCCAAGGGCGCGTACTACCGCCTCTACGAATCCCAGTACGCGATGATTCGCGTGGCCAGTGGAGCGCCGGAAGAGTGACGAGATGTTGCGCACAAGGATGCGTTTAGCGGCGTTTCACATAGCGGGTGCTGCGACCGGCACCGATTTTGATGATCGTACCGGAGTCCAACAGTGATTTCAGCGTGCGCTCAATGGTGGTGGTGCTGGTATCGGGCATGCGAGCGAGAATATCGGCCTTGGAGAGTGGAACTAGGGATTGATCAAGCAGTGCTTCAATCCGCGTTCCCTTGGTGGCTACTCGCGGTGCTCCCTGCGCTCTGCCGCCTGCCGTGAGATTGATGCGTTCGTCGAATTCCTTGCACGCGGACAGTATGATGCCAAGCAGGTAGTTCGTGAATGGCGCATAATCATTGGCGTTGTCGTCCCAGCCTTGGGTGCTTGCGGCCAGCGCCTCATAATAAGTGCTTTTACTTTGCTCGATAAGGTGTTCGATACTGATGTATTTGCCGACCATATAGCCATTGCGGCACAGCATCAGGAGCGTGAGTAGCCGACTCATGCGGCCATTGCCGTCATTGAACGGATGTATGCAGGTGAAATCGAGAATGAACATGGCGATGGCAAGCAATGGATCGGTATGTCCATCTCGGATTGCTTGCGTGTAGGCGGAACACGCGCGTTCGATCAGTATTCGATGTAGTCGAATGATCTCATACCGCCTCATTTTCTGCATCATACGAACTTTTCTGCATCATATTTTATCAAGATGAGGCAGAAAATGGGCTGATGAGGCAGAAAAGGCGGCAGGATGGCGGCCATCTCGCTTGACGATTGCGCGATTCTTGGCGCGGTGCTGCTCGGCTGGTTCGCCTGTGCGATGATCGTCTGCTGGATTATTTCCGCTCACCTGAGTATCGATAAGCGCACTGATTCCATCGTTCTTGCTGAAATCACCCGTTTGCGCAACGGTGGTGCCAAGGCGGGCGTGACCGACGATACCCGTCGTGTAGTCGAACGTCTTACCGGACTGCCTTACGAGCGTTGCTGGCGGTAGCCTACACTGAGAAACAGCCTACACTGAGAAACCATGAGCAAGCACCACCATCGCGACCGTAGCTGGGCCCCGGCACCTGAAGCATTGCCGGACGATGCCCAGACCATCGACAACCACACTCACGTGGCCTCCGTAATCCCTTTCGCGCGCGCTATGAGCCATGAGGCGCAGGAGAAGGGACAGCCCGAAGTCCCGGTGTACGACGTCGACCAATTGCTGGCGCAGGCGCAATCTGTCGGCATTGGGGGTATTATCGACTGCGGTTGCGAGCTGCCGCACCTGATGACCGCCGTCCAGATGGCCCTCGATCATCCGGGTAATGTGCACGCGGCGCTCGCAATACACCCCAATGAGTCCGTGCTCCACGGGCATCGCGGTGTGCCGGGGCCGGATGGTCTGCCCCTCAAATACAAGCCTTACCATGACACGTCTTTCGAGGACGCGCTCGCCGAAGTACATCGCCTCGCCACCACATACCCCGAGCAAGTGGTGGCTATCGGCGAGACCGGCATGGACCTCTTCCGCACCGGCGAAGGTGCCAAGGAACTGCAGCGCGAGGCTTTCCGCGCGCATATTGCCCTGGCCAAGGAACTGGGCCTGCCCATGCAGATTCACGACCGCGACTCCCATCGCGAGGTCATCGAAACCCTGCTGGCCGACGGCGCGCCCGAACGCACCGTATTCCACTCGTATTCCGGCGACCGTGAGATGGCCGAGATCGCGCGCGAACATGGCTGGTATCTGAGCTTCTCCGGCACCGTGAGCTACAAAGGCAATGACGGTATCCGCGAATCGCTACGGATTGTGGGGCTGGACCATGCGATGGTCGAAACCGACGCGCCGTATCTGACGCCCATGCCGTATCGTGGCCGCACCAACGCGCCGTACATGATTCCCTACACCTTGCGGGCCATGGCCGATACGCTCGACTTGCCCATCGCGGATGTGGCGCGCGGCACCCGCGATACCGCCCGCGCCGTATACGGACTGTGAGGGCCGGGTGTGCGGCCGTCGCGGCGCGTGTAGAGACGATGTGTTGACTTGTAAAATTTGTCAGAATTGTGAACGAGGTCTATCATGATGTGTTTGACATAAGCGAGGGGGATGATCTCCACCTCAATGGAGGACTGAACGTATGGCTGAGTCGAACCAAAGGACCGCACGTGCCCAAAAAGCCTCAAAGGCCCAGAAAGCCCAGTCTGGTGCCGCCAAAGCCAAGGCCCGACAGGAAGAAGAAGCACTGCTGAGGGCCGACACCTTTACCAACGCTCCCAAGGTGTCCCGCCGCACTCTCACCAAGGAGGAGCGCGAGGCACTCGCCAAGCAGAGGGAAGCTGAAACCAAAGAAGCCGAGAAAATCGCCAGCGCATGGTCGAAAGGCGGCCTCGGTCGATGGTGGGCCCGCCTGCAATCCAGCCCAGACAAGGTCACCTGGGGCATGGCAATCGTGGCGCTCGGCGTGGTGTACGGCGACATCGGCACCTCGCCCTTGTACACCGCGCAGACCTTCCTTGCCGGTCAGGGAGGGCTTGGCAGCGTAGACCGAGAGGCCGTGCTCGGCATGCTGTCGCTGGTCTTCTGGTCGATTACGCTGATCACTACCGTCAAATATGTGCTCATCGCCATGCGCATCGACAACAATGGCGAAGGCGGCATCTTCGCACTGTACTCGTTGATTCGCAAGTACGGCGCATGGCTCGCGATTCCCGCCATGCTCGGCGGCGCGGCATTCCTCGCGGATTCGGTACTTACCCCGGCGGTTTCCATCAGTTCCGCAGTCGAAGGCTTGCAGACCCTGCCGCCATTGGAAGGGTTGTTCGACGAAAACCCAAGCCTGACCCTGATGATCACCGTCGTGATCATCGTGATTCTCTTCTCCGTGCAGTCGCGTGGCACCGAAAGCATCGGCAAAGTATTCGGCTCGATGGTGCTGGTCTGGTTCGGCTTCCTCGCCATCGTGGGCGTCACGAATCTCTCTAACGACTGGTCTGTGTTTGAGGCCCTGAACCCGGTGTACGGCATCAAATTCCTGTTCAGCCCGCACAATGCTGCCGGCATCGCCCTTATGGGCACCGTGTTCCTCTCGACCACCGGTGCCGAGGCGCTGTACTCCGACATGGGCCACGTGGGGCGCGGCAACATCTACTTCACCTGGCCATTCATCAAGGTTGCGCTGGTGCTCAACTACTTCGGCCAAGGCGCGTGGATGCTGGCCAATAGCGATAACCCGCAATACACTGCGACGGAGTCACTCAACCCGTTCTTCCAGATGATGTCTCCGAACGTACGTTATCTGGCCGTGATTCTGTCTGTTTCGGCCGGCGTGATCGCTTCCCAGGCCCTGATTACCGGCGCGTTCACCATGGTCTCCGAAGCCACCCGCCTCAATTGGATGCCTCATCTGCAGGTGCGGTACCCGGCCCGCACGCGTGGCCAGCTGTACATTCCGGTGGTCAACGGCGTGCTGTGCGTCTCCACGCTGGCCGTACTCGCCATCTTCAAGGATTCGGAACACATCTCTGCCGCATATGGACTGGCGTTGACCATTACGATGATCACCACCACCGTGTTGCTCGGCGTCTACCTATGGCATTCCGGCAAGCGGGTCGGTGCCATCGTGTTCACCGTGCTGTTCTTGGCGATTCAGGCTATGTTCTTCATCGCGTCTATGGCCAAATTCCTGCATGGTGGTTGGTTCACCATGTTGCTGACCGCCGCGATTCTGTTCGTCATGTACACGTGGAATGAGGGCACCAAGCTCGAACGTGCGCAACGCCGTCACATGCGGCCCAACGACTTCCTACCCGCGCTCGACAAGCTGCACAGTGATTTCCGCATCCCGTATTTTGCGGACAACATCGTGTACCTGACCTCCGACTCGGAGACCAAGCGACTCGACACGGACATCTTCTTCTCCATCTTCGCCGACCACCCCAAGCGCGCCCGTGCTTGGTGGGCAGTCAGCGTGGAAACCACCGACGAGCCGTTCACCCGTGAATACTCGGTGGAGGACTTCGGCACGAACTACATCTACCGCGTGCGCTTCCGTTTGGGATTCAAGGTTTCGCAGTCCATCCCGGCGTACATCCACCAGATCATGCACGACCTGTCCAAAACCGGCGAACTGCCTAAGCAGAAGTCGATTTACCCCAAGGTCGACGCCGATCCGGACATCGGCACCATCCGTTACGTGCTGATTCACAAGGCCCTGATGCCGGAATCCAAGGTTTCTGCACGCGGTGCCCTGTCGTTGCAAGCCAAGTACGCAATCCGCCACATGGCCGGCTCGCCGGTTAAGTGGTTCGGTCTGGCACCTTACAACCCGTTGGTCGAGGTGCAGCCGCTGTTCGTCTCCACCCGCCGCCCACCGCGTCTGAAGCGCACCGATACGGCCAAGACCATCCCGACGCCCACGCCGACTCGTGCAGTGGCCGACCCGGCCGCCGTCCCTGACCCGATGGACACCACGTCCGGGCTTGGGCGATTGGTACAGGAGCTCGATGCCGCCGTATCGGCCGAGGCGCGGAAGACCGCTGAGGCCGCTGCCGCCGATGCGCCCGCTGAGCAGGGCGATAAGGGCGATAAGGGCAAGGCCGAGAACGGCAAACCCGCCGCCAAGCCTCAGCGCTCCGCCAAACAGAAGCGATAACATACCAGTTTGCAGCGGCGCTGATGCGCTCTATAAAGAATGCCTATAACGGTCGCCGCACGTCGCCACACGGTTTCGGTAAGTTGAAATACCATGTGCAGATTACTGGGATACGCGACGGCAGGCTTCAACCTGAGTCTCAACGCTGTGTTGGGGCAAGACAATGTCGAGGATTTCCGTGAACTGTCTGAAATCCACAATGATGGCTGGGGTGTAGCCCAGCTTTCCGATCCTGCCGAAGCACCGCACGTGCGCGACGGTGGCGCACCCACCCCGGAAACCGGCACCCGAATCTACAAGTCGACCATCGCGGCCCGTCATGACAGCACGTTTGAGGCGCTGGCCGACGAACCGTCTCGCGGTGCCATCTGGCACCTGCGCTTGGCAAGTTCCAATCTGCCGCTCATCATGGAGAACCAGCACCCGTTCTATGCGAACGGCCTGAGCTTCATCCACAACGGCGATATCTCGGACGCCAATGGCCGCAACATCGTCACCAACCGCTCATACCCGGTGAACCACAGCGTGTTCCTCTCCACCGGCGGCCGTTCCGACTCCGCCATCTTCTTCGCGGTGATTCTGGAATACATCGGCTTCGGCTTCTCGCTCGACGAGGCTGTGGCCCAGGCCGTGCGCGAACTGCGCCAAGCCTACCCGAAGTCCAGCTACAACTGCATGATTCAGTCCGAGGACCAGCTCATCGCCCTGTGCGCCGCCGGTCGTGAGAAGACCAGCCCGCGCATCGTGGAAATCTACGATGAGTATGGCCGTGGCGAGCAGGCCGCCGACTACCGTGTGATGCGCTACCGTGAGCTGCGCGACGACAACGGCGACTCCGCCGGTGTGGTGGTCTCCTCTTCCGGCTATGAGCAGGAAGGCTGGAACGTGCTGGAGAACGACCAGATGATCATCGCCTCCAACCGCAACGGCACCTACCGTCTCCGTTCCATCTGAAATAGCTTCATAAGCTCCCTCTGACGAGGGGGGGCTGTCAGCCGACAGACTGACTGGGGGGGCCTAGAGCCTCAAATCATCCGCATCCCATACTTCTCCGCCAACGCCGGAATATCCGGCACGCCATACTTGGCCACCAGATCCAGCCATCGTTGTTTGTTCTCTCCGCCAAATCGCTCGGCTCGGGCCGTATACGCCTCGACCTGCAGGAACTTCGGCGGCACTGACTTGCTATGGAACTTGTCGGCGTACATCACCACTTCCTGCTCGAGATTCATCGGCACATAGTCGGCTGGTGGCAATGGCAGCTCCTGGCGCACCACATCCTCGCGCGTAAGTCCCACGCCGGTATGGTTGCGGCAGAACTGGGCGATGGACTCGTCCACGCCCTCGTCGAGCAGATACTCGTAGCCCTTAAGACCGTGCAGAATGTAGCGTTTCTTGCTGAATTTGAGCGGTTCGTCGTCAGAGCCGTCATGCTTGAACACGCGGTAGGTGCCGATGTCATGCAGCAGTCCGCCGATGAGTACCAAATGCTCGTCGAGCAGACGCGGCGGCACATGGCCGCCGGTGACGCCTGCGGTGGGCGGTACCTCCGCGTCCTTCGGTAATGTGCAGCGGCGCGTGAACAGCGCGTTCTGCCGGCGCACGATCTGGCAGCCGATGGTCGCTACAATCACGCAATGCGTGTGCACCAGCTCGTACGCCGCCTTGGACGGCGCGATTTTGCGGTGCAATTCGTCGATCTGCTCCAGTGTGGGAATATATCCGGTCATGATTATCAGGTTTCGCCTCGTACGGTCAGATTTATCCTCAGATTAGCGCGGCAATGAGCCGCATCAGGATTGTCAGGAGCTGATTCGGACATCTCGACATGCCTATCTCCGTTTCAAGGGGCTGATTCGGCATCCTCCTGAGGTCTACTTCCGTTTCAAGGGGCTGGTGCCCAAGTATACGCGGCGTAAAAACGGCGGAATGACGTTGGCGTGAAGCCGTTTATACTCGGGGTTTGGCGGATGACCAGCCCCTTGAAACGGAAGTAGACCTCCCGGAACACGCAAATCAGCCCCTCGAAATCGAAAAAGCTCACGATGTTTGGTATGTATCCGAACATCGTGAGCTTCAAGAGCCTGTGCTGGTGTGTCTGGTGTGTATTGCTGCCGGACAGATCAGATCTTGAAGAGTGTGTCGGCTGCTTCGGCGATCTCGCGCGACGCAGTGAGCACGATAACGCAGTGCTTCGGGTCGCCGGTGTGCGCCAGCTTGGCCAGCGCGGCGAACACGGTCACCTCGTCATCCGCGTTCAGCCCTCGTGTCGGCTCGTCGAGGATCAGCACTTCGGCTTCGGTGCTGATTGCACGGGCGATGGCCACCAAACGCTGCTGTACCAAAGGCAATGTGCCGACGGCCACGCCGCTGGTGGCCTCGGAGAAGCCGACCTTGGCCAGCAGTTCGCGGGCGATTACCGGCTTGGGCTTCAGGAAGTTGCGGTTGGACGCATTCATGGCGTACAGCACGTTTTGTTCGGCGTCGAGCTTCGGCTGCACGGCGTGCAGCTGCGGTACGATGCCCAGACGGTGGCCGCGCAGTTCCACGGGCTCGAGCTCAACAATGTTGGCGCTCTTGTTCATCACCGTGCCAGACGCCGGCGTGGTCAAACCGCTCATCACGCCCATCAGCGCGCGACGTTTGGCGTCGGCGGTGATGCCCGAATCGGGGTCGTCGCTGATCAGCAGCGCGTATGCGTGTCCGGAGTAGCAGAAGAAATTCGCGCCATCGAGGATGTTGACCTTGCCCTTGGGTCCGGCGACCGTCACCTTGTTCAGGGCGAAGGTCGGGTAGGTCTTGAGCAGAATGTCGTCGGAACCGCCGCCCACCAACACGCGATCGATACGCGAGGCCAGCGTCATGGTGGGTTCGGCCGCTTTGCCCTGAGGCTCCGCATGCTCGGCCAATGCGTCTTTGTGATCGGTTTTGGCCAGTCGGAGTGTTTCGTTGACGCGGGCGGCATTGCGCTCGGTCACTTCGGCGGATGCGTTGACCGAAGCGATGGCGTCTGCTTCGGCCTCACTGGTCTCGTCGGTTTCTCCGGTTTCGGCAGATGCCAGTGCGCTGTAAATACCATCGTCAACAGTGCTTTCGTCATCAACGTCATCGAAGGTCACGCTGAACTGCACGGAGTCAGCCGGAACGGATTCAATGGTGTCGTTCGTCTCAGTCTCAGAAGTCACTTCGTCAGCCGTTGCGTCAGTGGTCTTCTCGAGTTCCTGATCGTTGTTCTTGTCGCTCATGCCTGTGCCTCCGCATCGTCGGTTGTGGTGGTCGTCTTGTTGGTCTCGCCAGCATCATGAGCGGTGGCTTCAGCAGCTTCATCGGTCTCAGCAGCGCCAGTGGCTTCGGCCGTTTCAATCTCCTTGGTCTCGCTCACGGTGCCCCAGTCGCCATCGGCGGCGAACAGCTTGTTCGCGCTGAAGAACGCAAGGCGCAGGGCGGCAAGAATCGCCAGGATCAGGATTGAACCCAGTCCATACCAGACCATGGTCCAAATCAGGTCCGATGTCACCGGGATGGCATGGCCGGATGCCAGAGCAGGTCCGATCGGCTTGGCGGCGAACGCGCCTCCGACCAGACCAATTACGTAGAAGGGCAGGGTGACGATGAACACTTCCAGCATGAACTGCCATCCCAAACGCCCGCGAGTGACGCCGGACACCAGTGCCATGCCGATCTCGTCGTCACGCTTGGACGCCCACACGCCCGACAGCACGAGGATGAGCAACAGCACGCCGCCCACGGCAACCAACACAATGGTGCCGGTCTTCGCGCGCGAGGATAGCGTATCCAGCGGCTCCAGAGAAGCGTTGTAGGATTCCAGCGAAGGGGAAGACACCTCGTATCCCTTGGCGGGCAGCTTGGACTTCTTGAGGGTGGATACCAAGGACTTGTATGTAGCGGGATCACCGGTGTCGAACACCACGTCCAGATCCGGCATCGCCCAGCCGGAGACGGTCTTGTCGGTGGACTGTGGGTCGAGTCCGGCCTTGGCGAAGGTCTGATAGTTGGTGAAGATCGCGTTCTCGCGGTTGCGGGCGGCCGTCACCGGATTGGCGACGGCGGATTCGGATGTGTACTTGTAGATGCCGCGCACCTTGAGCTCGGCCGTGGTCTGGGCGTCCGAGGCGGCCGCCACCTTGAGCGTATCGCCCACCTTCAGGTTGTTGGCGGAGGCAAACGCTTCAGAGACCAGTGCGCCGGTGGTGTTCGGGTTGGAGGACTGGTTGTTGTAGCTCAGGTCCTTGCCGTCCACGATTTCGAAGGTACCGAGGTCGCTGGCCTTGGCGGCATCCTCGGTCCAGAAGGCTCGCCAAATGAGCTGGCCGCCGGTCTCATCATCGGAGGCCGAGCCCAGCGATCCGCCGTCCAGGGCCTTCAAATCACCGCTCACGCGGGCCGGCACGGTTTCGGTAACCGTGAAGTTCAACGAGTTGGTGGCCGACTGGACGAGCGTGGCGTATTCGGTGTATGAGGTCCACGTCATGTAATGCTTGGTGGAAGCCGAGTCCGTAGCGGAGACCTTCTTCCACGTAGCCGCAGTCGGGCGAATGGCCAACGTGGCCTTCTGCTGATCGTACGTGGTGGTGTGTGCGTTGGTATCTTCTTGAATGATGGCCAGTCCGGCGACTGTGCCGAAGGTGACCGCCAAGGTGATGAACGCGGTCAGGGCCGTACGTCCTTTAGAACGTGTCAGGGCCCGCCAGGCGTTGCTGAGGACGAACATGTAATTACCTCTCCCGTTCTCCTAAGCCGAACAGATCAATACGGCTTTAACTATTGTTGCGTTTAGTGACCGTTTTCTTGCGCAATACTGTTATACCCCTCAATGAAGTCTGAGAACATTCTGACAGCGATGTGGTGGTCATGAGGGGATTTGCACCCGGTATGGGATAAACCCTCGGTCTATTTCGGTGGCATCGGTACACTGGCATGAGATATGCGTGGCGTCACGTGTGCTCCGGCATGTCTGCGATTCCGGATTCGCCCGGAGTCCGGCATCCGGAAGCGTGGCCTTGCGCCGTTGGATAAGAGTATGAGCTGAGCAGATTTTCGGGTAGGATAAGTATGCGATTCACTTCAGGGCATTCGAGCCATAAGGCTGTGGGGCGTAGGAGAAGCCGCCATGCCGGTAACGGGAAATCCAATCGCTCCGCATCTACGAATAGCGCTGCAAATCAGCAGACGGGTCCCGTAAACCTGAAGACTCCCCAGCACGTGGGTGGCAACGGCCGTTCGCTGGTCAGCCGTACACCGATATGGGCGCGAGTGGTGGTTGTACTGCTGCTGACGTTGCTGGCCAGCGTCACCTGTGTGGGCACGCTCTACGCGGCATCCGTCTCGAGAATGGCCGCGGATGCGCAGCGTGTGCTGACATCCGCCGAAAGTCTGGCCAATTCGGCACTTGGCTGCGGCAGCGATAAGAGTCTGTCGGACATCTCCCAAGAGCTGGTCAATGCCACCAATGATCTCAATGCGGAGCTGAACGGCCCACAGTGGGACTTCTTCCGCGACCATTCGCGATTCGGAAGCGACATCACCGCCGCCCGCGAAATGCTGGCTTCCGTGGATACGCTGGTCAACGGTCCGTTCACTGATCTGCTGAACCTGTCCAAACGATTGCAGGGCTTCTCCCTGAAGAATGGCTCGGTGGACGTCAGCGCCCTGATGGATATGCCGGATATCGTCAAGCAGGCGCATAAGGATATCTCGCAGCAGCTCACCAAGCTCAACAAGGTGCCGACTCCGAGCGTCGCCAAGGTGGCCACCGTGCTCGAAACCGAAAAGGCTGCGCTCAAGACCGTGGATTCGATGCTCGGCGAATACGATGGCCTCATTAACTTGCTACCGCAACTGCTTGGCGAGGACGGCAAGCGCACGTATTTGGTGATGGTGCAGAACCCGGCCGAGCTACGTTCGGCGGGCGGCATGGTAGGCACCATCGCCGCAATCACGGCAGATAAGGGCACGATTACCATCGGTGATTTCGCCACCACTTCTGGTTGGGACATTCCTGAGGAGCCAATGGATGATACGGTGCTGAAGGAGCGCCAGGTATTTGGTGGCACTTTTGACCAGTACCCGGCCACCACGACCATCGACCCCGAATTCCAGCGTGTGGCACAGATGAACAAATACATGTGGCTGTATCAGAAAGGCAACGAAGACGAGAACGTAGCGGGTGTATTGTCACTCGATCCCGTATTTCTCCAGGCATTGCTGGGAGCCACAGGCGAGGTCAAGCTTTCGGACGGCCGAGTGCTGGATAGCACCACCACGGTGCCGTTCTTCGCTTCAGACCTGTACACGGATTACCCGGACTTCGAGCAGCAGAACAACTTCGTTTCCGAAGCGGCTCAAGCAATTATGAACCATGTGCTTGGCAACGCGAATGCCTCTACCGCATCCCCGCTGTTGAAGGCAATTAGAGATACCAGCGCTAGCGGTCATTTCAAGCTATGGATGGCTGATCCGGATGAGCAGGAGGCGCTGATTGCCACCGGACTTATCGACGATAAGGCCAGTGGTGAGCTGTCTGCTGACAGTCAGGTGCCTGAAACCGGCATCTATCTTTCGGAGCTGCAGCAAGGCAAGCAGGATTGGTATCTGAAGACCTCCACCACGGTCACAAAAACCTGCGGCGACGCCTCAGCCAGCCAGAACGCCCTGTATTCTGGCGTGCTGGATAAGCGCATCACGACAGCCGTGCGTAACACGCAGCTGGGTCAGTTTACGGAAGATCAGCTCGGTGACGAATACACGGTCACCTTCACCATGAAGAACACGCTGACTAAGGCTAAGGCCGAATCGTTGCCTGATTTCGTTAATGGCGGCTCGGAGAATCCAGTGCTCGGCGGCATGTTGTACCGCGTGGTGCTTACCGCTCCGTACGGTGGCGAGATCACCGCTGTGCAGGCTGATATAGATTCATGGGGTACCAACACCGCGAGCCTGTATGACCGTCAGTACATTATGTTCAACCAGCAGTGGATCGAGCCCGGAAAAGAATTGACGATTGCTTATACCGTTCGGGTCAGCAGCGATGCCACACATCCACTGAACGTGGTAACCACGCCGGTGGTGAATGCGGATGGCGTCGAGACGGGCTCCAACGGTAATGTGACCGATGAGTGCACGGCGGATACGAACGGCGCCGATGGTGCGAACGGTGCCGATGGTGCGAACGGCGGCGCGGACGGCGGCAAGAACGACGCGCATAAGGGCGCGTCCTCCGATCCCTCGGCCGGCCTGGACGCCTTGGACAAGTTGAAGAGCCAGATCAGCTGCCCGGTCGATCTGAAGTCCCTGGCGGGATCCATGTGATGACCATGCCCGATTCCGTTTCCGGCGTCGCCGGCAAGCCGCGCGACGTGAACTACGATCTGCTGCGCGTGGTGGCGATGTGTCTGGTCATCGGCGTCCACGTGATCAACAACTACATGCCCGTCAAGATGACCCTCGCCGGCAGCGCGGAAACGGTGCGATCCGTGCTGTTCGCGTTGTTCATGGTCTGCAATCCGCTGTTCATTATGGTGTCCGGCCGGTTCAACCTGACATTCGATGCCGACCGGCCGGTGAGCACCCGCTCGTCGGGCAACCTGCCGGGCTCTGGCTCTGATGCCCGGGCAGGCGGCGGTGCGGGCCAAGCCGATCCCAGCAGCCTCGCGCCGTACGTGCGCTACTACTACAAACGTTTCGTCTCGCTGATTGTGCCGTATCTGCTGTATGCGGGTGGCATGGGATTCGTTGCCTACCTGGTGATTGATCATCGTTCGGTTGGCGGCGCTGTGTCTGGAACGTTGTTTGATCTGTTCTCCGGGTATGACGATTCCGTCTATTGGTTCGTGTTCATGCTTGCCGGGTTTGTGCTGGCAACGCCGTTCCTGGCCGCGATGATGCGTACGATAGGCCGATCGGGAGTCTGGTTGCTGGTCGGGCTGGCCGCCGCCGTGGCCGCTGCCGAGCATATATGCGATCTTGCCGGATATCCGTTGACGTTCCTGCAGTCATTCCCTTGGCGTGGACTGCTGATCTACTACCTGTTGGGATTCGTGTTGGAATACTATCCGCCGTCCGCGCGTGTACGGCACGGCGTGTATGCGTTGGCACCATTCGCCTTGGCTTGGACCGTTGCCACGCCATATCTGTTCGCCGGCCAGCAGATGCAGGTTGGCCGCACGGTCACGGTTGCGTTCGCGATGGTGGTAATGGCGACGTTCCTGTTCTTCCGGTACGACGTGCACATTACGTCGGCGCGGGTGCGTAAGGCGATTATCTGGCTGGCTGGATATTCCTACACGATTTATTTGGTGCACTCGCCACTGTCCAAGGTGCTGATTGGCCCGAGGATTCCCGTGCCTACGGACGGATGGTCGTATGCGGGTATCAGCGTGCTGATGTTTGGCGCTACGTTGCTGGCGGCGCTGCTATTTGCGGTGATTGCCGATACCGTGGTGCTTAAGCCCGTGCAGCGTCTGCTGCGCAACGTCGCTCTGCCGCGGAAGGGCCGCCTGTAGCAGCCGTCGTTTCACTGCCCTTGCGCGCGGTAGCGGGCCTCGGTGGCCTCCTTGGCCGGCACCCACCAATCGCGGTGTTCCGCATACCAATCGATGACGTTGCGCAGTCCGCCGGCGAAGTCGGTGTGCATCGGCGACCAGCCCAGTTCGGCGCGCAGTTTGGATGCGTCGATCGCGTATCGCCTGTCGTGCCCGGGCCTGTCCCGCACGTTCTCGCCGGTGCTGATGTGGTGGAAGCGCACGTCGTGTTTCCGGGCGGCCTCCAACAGCCGCATCGTGCCTTCCACGTTCGTGCGGATGAACGGTTCCGAATTGGCGATGGAATTATCTTTGTGCGATTCCTCGGCGAAGTGGATGATGGCGTCGTGACCGGGCACGATACGCTCCAACAGCGCGACGTCGCAGATGTCCCCTACGACAAGATCGACCTGCGACGGTGACAGGCCGGCGATGTTCTCCGGATTGCCGGCGTACGTCAGCTTGTCGAGCACGGTGATGTGCACGTGCGGATGGTTCCGCGCCACGTATCGCACGAAGTTCGCGCCAGTGAAGCCGCATCCGCCGGTCACCAGGATATTACGCGGCTCGAATACGCCGCCGCACGCCATGCTGTTCACCATTCCAGCATACCGTCGCATGCCAACGGCTGGGGGTTCGGGTCCGGGTGCGGACGCCATCTTGCGTCCGTGCGAGCTTTTCGTGCCTCTTCTGTCCTTGGAAGCTGACGTGTTTTGATTTTCACGAATGACGCGATAATTACGTTTTCGGGATGCTCCTTAGCCGTATTCGCTCGTCGTTCTGCAAGACCCATCAAGAAATGTGCATTGGTTACCGGTTCGCCCGTACAGGATGAACGTCGGCATGTGCGATTTGGAAGATGCTGGCTACGTTGATTCGTTGCAGTGACCTGCGTCTACAATATCTTAGGATTGCGTAAGGAAAGGCTGACACTATGAAGATTGCGGTTGCAGGGACTGGCTACGTTGGATTGTCTGTCGCTTTGCTGCTCGCTCAGCACAATGAAGTTCATGCACTCGACATCATTCCCGAGAAAGTCGAGCAGTTAAACAATGGGAAAAGTCCTATTGTCGATTCTGTAATTACTGATTTCTTGGAAAAAAGCACTCTTGGCGAAAGAATACTTGACTTTCATGCCACGCTAGATCCGCAGGAGGCATATAGAGATGCTGATTTCGCGGTGATCGCCACGCCGACAAACTATGACGAAAAGAAAAATTACTTCGATACGTCCAGTGTCGAAGCGGCGATTACATCGGTCAGACGATATGCGCCGAATGCTTGGATTGTCATCAAATCCACCATACCGGTTGGATATACGCAACAGTTACGTAAGAACCTTCCGGATGATCGTATTCTCTTTTCCCCCGAATTTTTACGTGAAGGACACGCGTTATACGACAATCTGCATCCAAGCCGCATCGTCGTCGGCGCCCCGCAGAATGATACTGAGTCTGTCGAAGCGGCACGTCGATTCGCGTCCCTGCTCGTTGAAGGCGCTGATTCCGCTGAGACGTCTCGCGTTAATCATGATGGCAGCACCGGAATTCCCACATTGGTGGTGGGCGTCACCGAGGCTGAGGCCATCAAACTATTTGCCAACACATATCTAGCGTTACGTGTGGCGTATTTCAATGAACTGGATACTTATGCGGAAAGCCGTGGACTCAACACGCGTGCAATCATCGATGGTGTTTGCCTCGATCCCCGCATCGGTGACGGCTATAATAACCCCAGCTTCGGCTATGGCGGATACTGCCTACCGAAGGATACCAAACAGCTGTTAGCCAATTACAGTCAGGTTCCGCAGAACCTCATCGAGGCCATTGTAGACGCAAATCGTACCCGCAAGGAATTCGTAGCCTCTGAGGTGATGGAACTTGTCAGGAATGTTCAGAACCCTATCATCGGTATCTACCGATTGACCATGAAGTCCGGTTCCGATAATTTCCGTCAGTCCGCCATCCAAGACGTTATGAAGCAGTTCAAAGCGAACGGCATCCCTGTACTCATCTACGAGCCCACATTGCGCGAATCTAATTTCCATGGCAGTGAGGTTACCCATGATCTCGCTGATTTCAAGACCCGCTCGTCTGCCATCGTAGCCAACCGTTGGAATGACGATTTGCTGGACGTGAGCGACAAGGTCTACACCCGCGATCTGTTTCGCAGGGACTAATTCTTCCCTGTGAAACCATGGTCGGTTGTTGACGAGGACACGAAGCCTCCGTCAACAACCGGTGACTTATCTGTCTGTCTGTCTCACCGTTTGCCCTGCGCCTTGCGCGCTATCACTTTCAGCAGTTCTCGTTGTTTGGAGCCGACCGGAGCCAGCACGTCCGCATACTTGCGCATAGGGCTGTCTTCGGCAATTGCGCGTTCGTGGTGTTCTGGTGGGGCAGGGCGTTCCACGCCGCTCATTGTGGCAACCATTTGTGCCGCGAATGGCGTTTCACACGCATAGCTCCAGTACAGCGGTGCGAAATCGCACCATGGATTTTCCCATGGTTTATCAAAGCCCGCGTAGTGTACAATTTTTGGCATATTACGTGATTGCATATACGCCTTGTACATGGAGGCAGGTGCGAAATCGAACACTCCAGCAATGCGGCCTGCACAATTGTGCATCACGTTCCACGAATAATCCAAATATGTGACAAGACCTTCACACTCTACGTTAAGAATGTCTTGATCATTGTATATGTATCCCGGTCTGGAAGCGATTTCTAACCATTCGTGCACTGTGTGAATCTTGCGCATGCGGTCGAGATTCATTACCAATACACCGGCTTGGAAGTAGCCATATGCGTCACGCATGTGCAACTGCTTATGAACGTATTCAGCACGCTCACCGTTCTTCATGTTGAGATTTCCAATGAAATCAATATCTGGTACTGCAGCGATAGCGTTGCTTCCGAGTTTGGTATCGAATAGTTCGGTGATATCGCCATTGACCACCAGGTCACAATCCAGATACAGCAGCTTCGAGTAGAATGGCAATGCTTCTTGAATGATGAAACGATAATATGTTTCAATGCTGATGTGCGCATTGCTGGTAGTGAGATTGAATCCGGCGAGATAGCGGTTCACGTCGAAGAAACGAATCAGGGCATTTGAGAACCTTGCAAAGAACTGCCGCATGTAGCGCTTGTTCTCGTCGGTTATGTTTCGTTCTAGTACGATCACGTCATACATACGATTCGTGGAAGCGTTCTTCAGCATTGAATAGATGGTGGTGGTGAGCATCGGGACGTAATTGTTGTCCGCGGCGAACACCACCGGCACCACACGTCCACGCTCCTGCCCTACCGGTTCCAGTATCGCGTTCGGCTCTGGATGCAGAAAATGCACGCATTGCAGTCGTTTGATTTTCCAGTCTGCGCCGGTGCGCTGCTTGTGTGCGATAAAGATGTTCAAAAGCCGTTCGGAGAGATGGCCGACGGTGCGCGTGGCCTGCATGTCCATCTTGCTGAAGTCGGTGGTCATTGCGAATTCGTCCAGCAATGGGAATAGCCACTCGTTGTATTCGAAGAAGATTTCTTTCCTCATGATGAACATATTGCAGAATGCTGCGGTGCGGCCGTTGAGTACGGCATCGGCATCCATCTTGTAATCGGGATGCCGCTCGCACAGAATGTCGTACATATGGCGTAAGTCATTCAGCCGCAGATGTTCGTCGGCGTCCCAATGCTGTTTAAGGTTTGAAAATCCGCCGATACGACGAACATCGTTCAATGGTGTGGTGATGATGTCCCATCCGTCCACTGCATGTGCGATCGCCTTGTCGTTGATGCCATATTCGGCAATCGTGCGACTGTCAATATATGAGTCAATGATTTCGCCGTAATCGTTTTCCTTATGTGGGGTATCCGTGAAATCGAAATATCTACGATAGTGGCAGAAACCGTAATAATCGGCATCTTCGTTCTTCCAAGCCCAGTATTGCGCGGTCAGCTCGCAATACCGCGGATTTTCGGCAGAGATGTTCTCGCCTTCATCGTCATGCAAGGTGTTCGGGAAACGGGTTGTGGCGTGAGCGGCGCCTACCTGCATCGGAAGAATGCTCTCCCCCTTGGGAAACGTGGCCTGCTTATGTGCCGACACGAAGATTCGGATGTTCGAATGGTGCTGTTCCGCTGTGAGAACCATGTGAGATATTCCGCCTTACTAAGACAAACGTCCTTTCCTCACTAGAATATATGAGAGTACTGTCGAAGGAGAGCGCATCAACCGCACTGCCACATGATTTTGCGTCCAAACGCTTCGCACTAGTAGGATGGAATGCTTGTGAAAGACTTTTTTGAGAGCCTCAAGAAGAGGTACCACTACGCGATGGTGGTGTTCAAGGAACTGGTGAAGACCGATTTCCAGCTGCGCTACCAAGGTTCGTTCCTAGGTATGGTGTGGTCCGTATTGAAGCCGTTGATGCTGTTCGCGGTGATGTACGTGGTGTTCGTGAAATTCCTGAAGTTCTCCGACGGCACCCCGACCTTCCCGATTTCGCTGCTGTGCGGTACCTGTTTGTGGAGCTTCTTCTCCGAGTCCACCAGCATGGGCATGCAATCCATCGTGGGACGCGGTGATTTGCTACGCAAAGTGCATTTCCCGAATTACATCATCGTGGCCTCCACCACGATGGGTTCCATGATTTCATTAGGTATTAACTTGTGCGTGGTGATTTTGTTCGGTTTCTTCGCCCATGCACACTACACTTGGCGCGTGCTGCTCGTACCGTTCAGCATAATCCAGTTGTACTGTCTAGGGCTGGGCGTGGCATTGCTGCTCGCCTCGCTGTTCGTATACTTCCGTGATGTGGCGCATATTTGGGAAGTCGTGCTGCAAGCCATGTTCTATGCCACACCTATCATCTATCCGATTTCGATGGTGGCTAACAACCCAGATTTCTCTTGGGCGGCTAAATTGCTTATGCTGAATCCTTCCACTCAGGTAATCATGGATATTCGCCATAACCTGCTTTCCCCAGAATATGTGCCGACCGTGTGGAGCATGGTCGATAACAAACTGCTATGCCTTCTGCCGTACGTGCTGTCCGCGTTCATTCTGTGGCTGGGCATTCATGTGTTCCGTAAATACAGCTCCAAGTTCGCGGAGGTGCTCTGATCATGGCTGAAATTGCATTGACTGAAAAGACACAGGAAGAAGCCAAGGACGAGCGCCCGGTAGTGCTCAAGGTCGACCATGTGGCCAAAATGTTCCGTCTGCCCACTGAGCAGGCGACCGGCCTGAAGATGGCGTTCTTAAACTGGACGAAGGGCATCAAAGGCTACACCGAGCAGCATGTGCTCCGCGACATCAATTTCGAAGTACGCCAAGGCGACTTTTTCGGTATTGTTGGCCGTAACGGTTCCGGCAAGTCCACATTACTGAAGATCATCTCCCAGATCTATACCCCGGAGCAAGGCTCGGTCACTGTCAAGGGCAAACTGGTGCCATTCATCGAACTTGGCGTCGGCTTCAACCCGGAACTGACCGGCCGTGAGAATGTGTACTTGAACGGCGCTCTGCTTGGATTCACTCGTACGCAGATTGACGCGATGTATGATGACATCGTGGAGTTCGCTGAGCTTGAGGACTTCATGGACCAGAAGCTCAAGAACTATTCCTCCGGTATGCAGGTTCGTCTTGCTTTCTCTGTAGCGATTAAAGCCCAAGGCGACATTTTGGTGCTTGACGAAGTGCTCGCTGTTGGAGATGAGGCGTTCCAGCGTAAATGCGACAACTTCTTTGCTGAAATCAAGAAAGACCCAACTAAAACGGTCATTCTTGTCACTCATTCCATGGATGCTGTGAAGAAGTACTGTAATAAGGCCATCCTCATCAAGGACGGCGAGATCATCGCCAGCGGCGACAAGAACGATGTCGCAGACCGTTACACGCTTGAAAATCTCAAGCAGACTGATTCCCCGGATACCGATAAGGCCGAAAAGCAAGATAATGAAGCATGGCTTAAGGTTCTTGCGGCCTCCAAGCCGGTTTGCGGCAAAGATGATGTTTTCGAATTCGACATCGAGTACTTCTTTGATCAGGATGTCGATTTCTATTTCACCATGACCTTGATTGATAAGAAACGAGGAGGTATGACCTTCGACCCTGGCCCCAATCTGTATAAGTTCCATAATCCAGGCCACCACAAGGTACGATTCGCGCTGCCTGTCAACATCTTCAACAATGGTGATTTCCAGATTGTGGCGTCATTGCGTGTCGATGATCCCGACAATCCGAAGAAGCCTAAAGCCATCGCCTTCGCGAATGGAGATGACGCCTGCATCTTCGCGATTCGCGATTCCAGGAATGGAGATTACGCACTGCTCAACAACGATGTTCTTTCGATCAAATGCGAAGGCGTAGTCGGCTGAAATTATCCATTGCATTCTTAATCTATGGGGCGTGGAATGTAATTGTTGCCTTCCACGCCCATACCAGCACAGCATGGAGAAGAAAATGACGAATAAACAATCGGCAGAAAATTCTTCGAGTCCTTTTTTCTCAATCATCATCCCTTCCTACAACAATGGTGGTTATCTTCGAAAGTGCATTCAGTCTTTGCAAAAACAATCTTTTGAGGATTGGGAAGCAATCATCGTCATCGACGCGAGTCCAGATGACGCATTTCATATTGCCAGTCAGCTGTCCGAAGAAGACGACCGAATCATAATCATCAACAAAAGCCAAAATGAGGGAACCCATCTCGCGAGAAAAAGCGGCGTGGAATGTGCGCGGGGAAAATACGCCCTTTTCCTGGATGCGGATGATGAGCTCGCAAATAACGCATTGCCCTCTTTAAGGACGTTCGCTTCGCAACAATCATTCGATGTTCTCCATTTCGGTACCGAACTTTTCGGAGAGGATATGCCTGAATCAGCATGCTCCGATATTCTTCGGCTCAGCAATCGAGATTTACCCACACTGCATGGTCCGGAAATCGCCTTCTCTTCTTTCACCGATTCCGAAGATCACCGTCAAGACTGGCGTATCCTGCAACGTCTGTATCGGACCGAACTTCTCAAAGAAGCTTTCAGCCGTATGTCCAGCTCTCGTCTCGGCAGAGGACAGGATAGCTACGAATGGCTCGTTATTGCCAGCCTCGCGAATACGGAAACCTTCCATAATGAGCTAATCGGATATCGCTATTACCTAGGCCGAGGTATCACCACTTTCAAACCAATGTCCAAGCAGAAATTCATTTCGCTCTCTTCGAATTATGGAACTCTGATAAGCACAGCTTCTGAATACGCAAACGGCTTCACCGATTTCGATCTTCTTCCTTGTGCCGTGGAACTCCGCCGACGATTGTTGGAGATGCTGTTTGGCGACTGGTATGTACGGCTATCCGACGAAGATAAATTGTCTGTTCTTCCCGCGATGCAGGCAAACTTCACTCACATGGAGATCGCAACGGAATTGATGCGTCTCACACGAGATGACGCTTATTCCCATTGGGATGCGGGAGACGCCTTTGATAAAAAATCCCGATACGTGCAGTGGAAGGAGACTGCAGAAACAATCGCCGGCAACGATTCATCTCCGCAGTACAACAAGTACCGGGAACAAGCGCTCAGACACTTTGCAGATTTGCAGACACGTCTTCCCGTACCGAAGGAGACGCCGCATTCTACGAAAATCATCCGTATCCTATCGCAAATCAAATCTCTTTTCCCCACTATCCGAAGAAAGAAATAATAGATGTCCGGTCATAATCCTTTTTTCAGCATCATCATTCCTTGCTATAACTGCGCGGAATACCTGCCAGAGTGTCTGAGCAGCCTGCTCGCCCAAGATTACACTCAATGGGAAGCCATTGTGGTCAATGATGCAAGTACAGACAATTCTCACGACGTGGCCTCTCGCTTCGCTTCACAGGATAGTAGAATCCGTCTTCTCGATAAAGAGAACAACGAGGGACTCCATCTCGCCAGGAAAAGTGGAACCGCTCTGAGCACAGGAGAATACATCCTCTTCCTGGATTCCGATGATGCTTTCGCGGAGGGGACACTCGATAAAATTCAGTCGGAAATCCAAAAATATACGCCTGATATTTTGCGCTTCGGTCTGCTTTGCAAAGAACAGAATGGCATGAGCAGCCATGCCGCTCGTGATTTTGAGACTTGGGCAAATGCAAATTCGTCTGCCTCCAATCAGAAACAATTGCTTTCCGAAGTTTTCATTTCAACAAATGAATATGGAAGAGACTGGCATGTGACCCATAAGGCCTTCCGAGGCAGCATATGTCGTAAGGCCTTCGATGCAATGACGGGTTCACGTCTTGAACGAGCGGAAGACAGCTATGAGTTTCTTGTGCTTGCCAGCATGTCCAACTTGGAAGTGACCAATACCGACATTCGAGGATATGTGTACAACATCGGCCGAGGCGTGACCACGGACAACATGCTCTCCCCTGATAAATTCCTCATGTCGGCGAGCCAGATCAAGTCTTGCTGGGAAGAAGCCAAGCATTTTGCTGACTCCACAGAGTCGGTATTGGTGAAGGAATCAGCTACTCGACTGAAGGAACGACTTACCTTCACATTGATGAATGAATGGAAAGACCGAGTATCTGATAATGACAAAATCGAAGCGGCAAAATCCGTCGCCCCGATTATCGGAGAGGTGGAAACCGCAACTGCGTTAATGAGATTTGCGCGAGATGGCGCATACGCTTCAATCGAATATCTCAATCCATCAACGTCGGCTTTTCTGGATTGGGCCGCTCTGGCAGAAGAATTAACCCAGGATGTTCATGTGCTACCGGTTTCCTATACTCAGATGAAAGATGCCGCATCGCGTCATATCCAGGAATTCAAGGAAACCCAAGATTTGCATAAGCGTCAAAAGAAGCAGACCGTTAAAATCTTCGTTTCCGCGCATAAGCTGGTTTCGACCTTTTCCAGTGACATTTTCCAGCCCGTTCATGTTGGATCGGCAAAAAACCCCACCCGTTTCCCCTATTATTGGAGCGATGCCGACGGAGAGAACATCTCCGATCGCAATCCACGCTATTGCGAACTGACCACGCAATACTGGGCTTGGAAGAACGTTGATGCCGACTACTACGGATTCTGCCATTATCGCCGCTATTTCGATTTTTCCGAAACCGTGCATGAAGAAAACGCGTTCGGCGAAATCATGGATGATTATATCGACACCAAGGCTGAGAAGGAGTACGGTCTGGACGATGAGAACATCGCCCGCGTGGTTAAACAGTATGACGTCATCACCACACCGTTCGGCAATCTGGACGAAATCATCAACAAGTATGGAAGCCCACGCGCTCTGTGGGAGGCCTCTCCCCTGCTGCACGATGACGATTTGAAGAGCTGTTATCAGATTCTGTGCGCCATGTATCCTGATTATAAGGAGGATGCGCAGGATTTCTTCAATGGCAACAAGGCGTGCTTCTGCAATATGTTCATCATGAAGAAGGAAATCTTCTTCGATTATTGTGAATGGATGTTCCCAATCCTTGAGGAATTCGACAAGGAAACCAGTTATAGCACGTACAGCAAGGAAGCACTGCGTACGCCGGGACATCTTTCCGAACGCCTGCTGAATATCTATCTCATGCACCACAAGCGCATCGGATCCAATTGGAAATTCAAGGAGCTGCAGTGCGTGCACTTCACCAATCCGGAACCAGCCGAGCAGCTCAAACCACTTGACGTCACTGATAAGCCGATCATTCCAGTGGTGTTCGCAGCGGACGACAATTACGTGCCGCAGCTAACCACTACCGTGTACTCAGCCATGAAGAACGCTGATCCGAGCTATTTCTACGATGTCACCGTACTGCAGCGCAACATCTCTTGGGACAAGCAGGAACGTATGCGCGGGTTCTTCAAACAGTTCCCGAACATGAATCTGCGATTCACCAACGTGGACCGCGAACTTGCCGGATATGAGCTTTCCACCAACAACGCCCATATCAGCGTGGAAACATACTATCGTTTCCTGATTCAAAAGCTCCTGCCGTTCTATGACAAGGTGCTGTACCTTGATTCCGATATCATCATCAATGGTGATATCGCAAAGCTCTACAACATCGATTTGCAGGGCAAGCTACTTGGCGCAGTGCGCGATATCGATTTCCTTGGCAATTTGAACGTAAAGCATGGTAAGCGTATGAATTACGCGAAGACCGTGCTGAAGATGCAGAACCCCTACGATTACTTCCAGGCTGGCGTGCTGGTGCTCAATACCAAGGCGATGCGTGAGCATTACACCATCGAGCAATGGCTCGCTTACGCATCGAATGACGAGTTCATCTACAACGACCAGGATGTGCTCAACGCGCACTGCGAAGGTAACGTGCTGTATCTGCCATGGGAATGGAACGTGGTGCACGATTGTGGCGGACGTGTCGGCAACCTCTTCGTACAGGCGCCAAACGACATCTACGATGCATACATGAAGTCGCGTAACAATCCGAAGATCATCCATTACGCTGGTTTTCAAAAGCCATGGACCGATCCAGATTGCGATTTCGCCTCCATCTATTGGAAATACGCACGTGAAACCCCGTTCTATGAGCGTCTGCTCAAGCGCGTGGTCAAGGCGAACGAACCGAAAATCCCTGAAGAAGCGCTTCGTCCAAAGCACGAACGCGCCGTTGGAGAGGATAACCCAATTCGCAAGATTGTCGATCCACTCATGCCAATAGGTTCCCGCCGTCGTGCCATGGCGAAGGCCATCGGTCGCGCGGTTCGAGGAAGGGAATAATCGCATTGAAACAGGCCACAAAAAGTTTTAGAATTACCGAACATAACTTTGCTTATCTCGTCCCCATTCTTCTGGGTACGTTGTTCGGCATGTGTTCTTTTATTGGCCAGCATGAGGGCAAAATCGACACTCGAAATGCGCTGCTTTATGTGAACACTCTCTTTTATATTGCCCTGTTCACATTACTGTTTTTCGCTGCGACAAAAATAGTTCCGCGCATAAATCACCATAACGAATCACTGAGTAAACCGTTTGAAGCGTTCCGCAAACTCACAATGGACTGGTCTCCTCGATCCATTATCACGTTATGGTGTCTCGTAACGGCATTCTGGATTCCGTATTTTGTAGCTTATTTCCCGGGCGTCTACTGGTACGATACTTCCTGGCAGCTGATGGAATATTATGACCCTTCAGTGCCGTTCACCGATCATCATCCCTTCATGATGACGTATTTGTATGTCGGATTCGCACATATTGGCAAAGCATTGTTCAATAACGCTATCTATGGATTGTACCTGCTAGTGCTCGTGCAGTCGCTACTGTCCACATTGGCCATCGCTTGTACAGTCTGCTATACAGGCAAATACAATACACCTTGGAAATGCCGTTTCTTTATCGCTGCATTTCTTACCCTTTTCCCCATCATCCCCATGATGTCGATGTCTCTTGCGAAAGATACTTTCAATACGCCATTTTTCGTATTCTTCTCTATCGCATTCTGTGAACTTTGGAGAACACAGGGGGAAATTTTAAAATCCGTTTCATTTAATGTTTTCTTTATCTTAGATGTATTGGCCGTATCCTTAACAAAAAAAACAGGCATGTATATCATTGTTCTGGCTCTGCTTCTTTTGGCATGCTTCGTTGTCAAACATTGGTCCTGTAAAATAGCTACTATTGTTTTAGGTAGCGTTCCTTATTTGGTTGTTGGTATAATCGTGCCGACTTTTATTTTGCCAGCATTGCACATTGCCCCAGGGGAAAGTAACGAGATTCTTGCTGTGCCCATGCAACAAGTCGCCAATGTGGTGCATGACCATAAGGATGATTTGAGCGCAGCCGAAATCGACAAAATCCAACAAATTTACCATATGGATATTGATCAACTCCAAGGTGCTTACTGTTGGTATAAAGCTGATCCGATAAAAGGACAGGAATTATCTTCTAAAGATGTCCATGCCTTAATCACGACATGGATGAAACAGCTGGTTAAACATCCCGGCGACATGATAGCAGGATGGGGTGGACTCTCCGTCGCATGGTTCTCATTCAATGTCGCATCAGGAGAAGAACGAGATCTCAGCATGATGCTTCCAATCAACAATTCCAAACATCATTATCAAAACATCGAACAATATATTCCTTGGACAGATAACACCAAAGCTGGTAATGCGATTGGACGATTCTACGCAGACACATTATCAGCGACGCCTATATTCAATATCATATGGCAAAAAGCCTTTTGGGCTACAATACTTCCTTGTGCCATCATGTTTCTCATACTGAGATCCAAGAAGAACAAACTTAATCTGTTGATGCTTAATCTGCCAATGTTCATCACAATGCTTGTTCTATTTGCTGGACCGATTTCCACGCACACGGAGGCAACACGCTATGTGTTGCCTATGCTGTATATCATTCCACTGTTTCTATCACTTACGCTGAAGCATTTAAGCCTGAAGAATCCTAAATCGTCTCTCCGGACGCGAGTCCTACGCTGACTCACTTCGATAGTAGGGCTCGTTTCACCTTTGAGATGCACCACTTGCCGGCATATACGGCAATGCCAGTAAGCAGATAGACCGCAATGGCCTTAATGAATGGGTGGTATTGCCCAAACGTCAGGATGCGCTCGAAAGGCCCACCAAGCGTAAGGTTCACCAGCAGTAGGTGGAACATATATACACCGAGCGAGACGCTGGACACTTTGCGAATTATCGACTTCATTCTGTCAGATCCACGCTGAAGGGATGGCTCCAGCGCTTTGCAGAGCATGAACAGTGATACCGCGGATATCACACATAACGGAGAGGAAATGCCGACAAGATAATTCTGGTATTCCACTCCCATCGAATTCTGGAAGAAACCGTTCCAACATAAACCGCCGAGGAACATCAACGTCACAGATCCGAGGAAAGTTGCGGCTCCTGCAGGCGCATTCCAATGCAACGGCAAGCCGTAGTTTTCTAAATAATATCCCAGCAGGAAATACAGCAGGGCACTGGAAGCAAATAGCGGCCAGCTCAACAATGGGCTGAAATATTTCTCGTTAATTCCAATGGCTTTTGCTGCAGGAATCAGGATTGAACAGAACAACGTCAGCGCAATGGCATATTCCAACAAACGACGGTCATGGACGATTTTTGAAAGCAATGGAGTCAATAAGTACAAATAAATGATGGAATACAGGAACCAATAAATATCGATGATGGAGTTGGTGAGGAATCTCTTGCAAAAATCGACAGGACCGAAACCATCGGCGATTGATTGCGCTCCATAAAACAGGCCGGGGAGCAAACCGAACAATAAATAGCAAGCGATGCTGCCCAGAATCAACGCACGTCCCACTCGTACGAATCGTTTTTTGAAAAACACTTTCGTAGAATATTTCTTCCGGTAGTCCAAAAGATTCATTCCGCTGACCATGAAGAAAATAGGCACGGCGAAAATAAACATCGCCTGCATGAGCTCTTGGAATGCCCATAGAAAAGTATGTTGCAGAGAGAACACACCTAAAGACGTATGCAGACATACCACGGCAAAGCAGGAAACAATGTTCAGCACGTCCACAAATACATAGTGAGTACCGTGACATCTGCTTTCCCGCCTGTCGACAGAGCCTTGCTGCATATCTGTTTGTCTTGCCGTCACTGATCGTCCTTTCCTTCTCCAACTTGCACGCCCTTAGCATATCAACGCTAAAGTATCTCCGACAGAAGCGGAAACTCATCCGCAGGCGTCCGCTCTCATATCTAATCTGGAGAACACAGCATCTTTATCTACGAATCGGAAGTCCGAGACATGAAAAACAAGTTTGGAAACCGCTATACTCGCGCCATAGCGCTGTTCCACCTTCATGATTTGTTCAGATGTTTAGAAGAACTTTCTCATTGACACTGTCATTCATTCTGTTTTCCTGCGTACGCTCAGGAAAGCAAGAAAACACCACAAGAAAACACCACAAGAAAACGGAAACGCCACCCTTCCTTTACCGAGCTATGTAATGGACAGCATGGTTCTGCAACAGAACAAAACCACCACCTTAAGCGGCTCAGCTCAGAAATCCTCATCGGGGAAAACGATTTCCGTTACTTTACGAGAAGGAAAACATAAGTACGCCAGTTCTTCAACAATCGATAAAGCAGGAAAAAATTCAATCAAGTTGCCTAGAATCAAAGGGTCACTTGCCCAATACACCATGGAATTTGCCATAGCTACCACTGTGATGAAAACAGTACATGATGCATGCGTGGGCGAACTTTTTATAGCCGCTGGCCAATCGAACATGGAGATCAACTATAACGATTATTTCAAAAGCGATTCGGCATTCAAGACGAACACTTCGTCACGCTACACTCGTGATAATTAATGTGAATCGATAAATCCATTTGCTTCAAGTATGCAGCATCACCTATAATCCATTCCCCATGCAGACCAGTACAAGAGATATAGTGGAGTGCATGCCTGAGAATTCGAACGTTTCCGTTGCGGTACTTCTTCCTTGCTACAACGAAGAAGTCACCATCGGCAAGGTCGTGCGTGATTTTAAAATCGCGCTGCCGCAGGCGGACATCTACGTGTACGACAACAACTCCTCCGACCGCACCGCCGAGATCGCGGCGGCGGAAGGGACCATCGTCCGCAAGGAGCCACGCCAAGGCAAAGGCAACGTGATCCGAGCCATGTTCGAAGACATCGACGCCGATGTGTACGTCATGGCCGACGGCGATGACACCTACCCAGCCGACGCGGCACCCGCCATGGTCGAGAAGATCGCCGAAGGATACGACATGGTAATCGGCGACCGCTTGAGCTCCACCTACTTCCAAGAGAACAAGCGCCCGTTCCACAACTTCGGTAACCGTCTGGTGCGCGGTTCGATCAACGGCCTGTTCCATGCGAACGTCACCGACATCATGACCGGCTACCGTGCCTTCTCATTCACCTTCGTCAAAACCTACCCCGTGTTGTCGCGCGGCTTCGAGGTCGAAACCGAAATGACCATCCACTCGTTGAACAACAACCTGCGTCTGTTCGAGATGCCAATTCAGTACCGCGACCGTCCTGCCGGATCCGTCAGCAAGCTTGACACCGTGGGCGACGGCATCAAGGTGATGGGCACCATTTTCCGCATGATCCGCGAATACAAGCCGCTCCCGTTCTTCGGCGGCATCGGCTGTGTCCTCGGCGTCCTTGGCGTCGTGCTGTGCGGCACGGTGACGGTGGACTTCTGGAACACCGGCATGGTGGCCCGATTCCCCACGCTGATCGGAGCGGTCATGCTTGTCATCGCCGGGCTGCTGCTGTTCGTGACGGGTGTCGTCCTTGACGTCATGGCCAAGAACGACCGCAAGGCGTTCATCGTCGAGTCCAACAGTTTCGCCATGTTGAGACGCAGATAGCCGTTTCCCCCATTGGCTCCTTCCTTGCACAAGGAAGGAGTTTTTTTGTTGTCCCGACACCGATGCCGCGCCGATGAGGGATGCTTCTTGGGTGGGGGAGGGCGACACGTGTGTGTGATCGAATAAAGGTGTTCACTGTCGGCACTTGTTCCTGAACACTCTGAGCGTTCAATTTGGACGGTATCGGCGGTGATGGCGCCGGTGGAATGAGAACACCGGCATCGTCCGGTTCCTTGATGGATTCCCGAGTGCCTGTCAACCAAACTGATGGTTCTCGGGAGGAAAGGAAATGACGACACCGGTGTGTGTCCGACGGCGTATCAGGCAGCTCGACCGCCAGGGCTTGAGCCACAGGGAGATATCGCGGAAACTCGGCGTATCGCGCACGACCGTGGTCAAGTACGCCAACCACGGGGATTGCTCTCCCAAGCCCCTTGGCTCGGGGCATGCGGGCAGGTCGCTGGTCGACGCGGGGTATTCGGCCGTCGTGGACGGGTGGCCGGCCGCGGATCTGCGCATGCCCGTCAAGCAGCGCCACACCGCGACGCGCGTGTACGAGCGGCTCGTGGCGGAGTGCGGGTTCACGGGCTCGTATTCGTCGGTGCGGCGCTGGGTCAAGCGTTGGAGGCGGGAGCATCGCGTGGAGTCGGACGGCTTCGCCGAGTTGGAGTGGGCGCCGGGAAGCGCGCAGGTCGATTTCGGCCAGGCCAGGGCCGTGGTCGCCGGAGTCGAACGCGTGGTGCATTTCCTGGTGGTGTCGTTCCCGTATTCGAACATGCGCTGGGTGGTCGCCCTTCCCGGCGAGACCTCGGAGTGCGTGTGCCAGGGTTTGCTGTGGATCTTCGAGCGCATGGGCATGGCGCCTAGGGTGGTGGTGTTCGACAACGCCACCGGTGTGGGCCATCGCAGGCCGGACGGCACGGCCGCCCGGACCCGCTTGTTCTCCCTGTTCCGCGCGCATTACGGGTTCGGGCCGCGGTTCCGCGACCCGTATTCCGGCCACGGGAAGGGCAGTGTGGAGAACGCCGTCGGCTTCGTCAGGCGCAACCTGATGGTGCCGATGCCGTCGGCCGAGAGCTTCCAAACGCTGACGCGCGTGTGGCTTGACGAGTGCGGACGCGTCGCCGGATCGGACCACTGCCGGCATGATGTTCCGGTGATCGAACTGTTCGAGGCGGAGAAGGACCACATGCTTCCATTGCCTGGCGTGCGGTTCGACCCGTGCGACTGGAGGAGCGTGAAAACCGACAAGACCGGCGCCGCCGCGATCGACGCGAACCGGTATCCGGCCGGACCGAAATGGCGTTCCATGCGCCTGCAGGCCGGGGTGCGCGTCTTCGAGATCGAACCGCGGGGCCCCGGCGGCGAAACGATCACCACGCCGGAGAGGATTTGGGGCCATTCGGCGAAAACCCAGGTGGATCCGGCGAGCCTGCTCGCGATCATCGCGCGAAAGCCCCGCATATGGGGCGAAAGCCCGATCAGGAACGATTTCCCCGAAACCGTGCGAGCCCTGCTCGACCGCATGGACGCACGCACGCGCTCCAATCTGCTCGACGACATCCGAGCCGTTGCCGCCGACTGCGGGTTCGCCGCCACGGTCAAAGCGGTGGAAACCGTCATCAACGCGGGACGGACCGTCGACCGCGCGGCGATCGGCACATGTGCCAAACGCATCCTCGAGGGTGCGGGAACCGAAGGCGGGCAGGATTTGAAGCGTTACGACAAATACATGAAGGAGGCCGAATGAGCCAGCAAAAACCGCGGCAGCGCGGCGGCCGCGTTCTTGACAAGGCCACGCCGGAACAGGTCATGGGCCTCGCCCGCAACCTGCCGTTGACACACAGCGTGCTCGAGAAGGCCCTGGCGGACGCCACGCCCGGCCAGCTCGGCTTCCTGGCCAACCTGTTCGAGAAGGAGAACGCGAGCCGGGCCGAATCCAAACGGCGGCGGCTGCTCAAACAGTGTTTGTGTTCAATTAGTTGTTGCGGGTTTAGTCACGATGATTTTTCGGGTTTAGGCAGAGCATGCCGACCACGGAATGGTCTTAACTGGATGGTGCTTGTATCTCCGCCAGAAAGGACCGGAAAGGATTATGATCAGCATGCCCCAAGTACAGTCTATCCGTCGTTTGCGGCGGAACGGGGAATCCGTCGCGTCGATCGCGCGGAAAACACATGTCAGCGAGCCGACGGTGCGTAAGTACCTCGCGAAGGAGGATCTGTCGGCCGTGCCGTCGGTGAGAAAGCCGCGCGCGTCGGTGATCGACCCGTATCTGCCCGTGATCGAGCAGTGGCTCGCGGAGGATCGCGCGAACTGGCGCAAGCAGCGGCATACCGCGACCAGGATCTGGGAGCGGTTGAGGGACGAGCATGGCGCGGAGGTCTCCCTGTCCACGGTGACGCGGGCGGTGGCGCGGCTCAGGCGTGAGTTCGCGGCGGAGCGTGATGAGGCGTTCATGGATCTGGTATGGCATCCGGGCGAGGCGCAGGCCGATTTCGGCGAGGTCGACGTGCTGTTGCGCGGCGTGGTGCAGCGGATGCATCATTTCGTGCTTGATTTCCCGTATTCGAACGTCGGTCTGGTGCAGTTGATGCCGGGCGAGAACGCTGAGTGCACGTGCCTGGCGTTGCGCAACCTGTTCGAGTGGCTGGGCGGTGTGCCGGAGCGGATCGTGTTCGATAACGCCGCCGGCGTGGGCCATAAGGGGTACGGGGAGCGCGAGCCGCGCCTGACGCACCTGTTCCAGGCCTTCCAGGCGCATTACGGGTTCGATTGTTCGTTCTGCAACCCGTATTCCGGTCATGAGAAGGGCGCGGTGGAGTCCAAGGTCGGCATGGTGCGGCGCAAGCTGTTCGTGCCCCGGCCGAGCGTATGGAGCCTGGAGAACTTTAACGCCGGGCTGCCGGACCGGTGCCTGGAGCTGGCCACGAAACCGCATTACCGCAAGGACACGGAGGAACGTGGCCTGTTCTCCGAGGACCGTGCGGCGCTGCTGCCGTTGCCCGGGAAGCGTTTCGACGTGGTCACGTGGCGGCATATGAAGGCCGACCGGTACGGCGTGGTCGCGCCCGGGGACGGCATCGCTGTTCCGCGGACCGGGCGAACGCGGGCAGAGGGGTGATCGTGGGCCTCCGCGCGCTCGAGGTCGAGGTCCTCGACTCGTCGGGCAAGCATCTGGCGACCCATCCTCGGGCGTACGGCCAGGCCAGCACGAACAGCGAGGACCCGTCCATGCAGTTGGCGCTGCTGTGCAACAAGCCCGCGTCCTGGCCCAACAGCCGGGTACGTGACGCGTTGCCGGACCCGTTGCGGGAATGGCTGGATCGGCAGGACAGACAGACACGCAACGAGGCGCTGCAGACCCTCAAACGCGTTGACAGGGAATCCGGGTGGGCGAACGCGGTCGAGGCGATGCTTTCCATCCTCGAATCGACCGGCGGGGCGGACCGCGCCGGTGTCACACTGCTCGCGGCCAGGCTCGCCGAGGGCGTGGCGGGTATCGAATACGACGATGACAGGCCGGATCCGGGTGAATACGACATCGCGTTCACCGCGGACGTCGGCGTGCAGGAAGGCGGGCGATGAACACGAAGACGGACGAAGGGCTCTACGAGAAGGCCCGCAAGCTGTTCATCTCCAAGGCGAGCATCGACGAATTCGCCGGCTGGGCCACGCCCCGCCAGGTCGACGCCGTCCACCGCCTGCTCGACACGGAACTGGCGAACAGGGAACGCGCGAAGCACGACAGGCTCCTGCGCCGCGCCCGGTTCCCCGTCGTCAAGGGTCTCGACGGCTACGACTTCACGAACGTCAGGCTCCCCGACGGCTACATGCTCGATGAGCTCCTAGGGCTCGGTTTCATCCCGCGCGCGCAGGACCTGGTGTTCTACGGCAAGACCGGGCGCGGAAAGACACATCTCGCGATCGGGCTGGGCATGAAGGCGATCGACATGGGGCTGGGCGTGCGGTTCCATCAGACCGCCGAGCTCGTCCTCCAGCTGGGCAAGGCCAAACGCGACGGCACGCTCGAGACGATGCTCCGGGACATCGGCCGTGCCGACCTGATCATACTGGACGAGTTCGGCTACGTACCCTTCGACATCGACGGGGCGCGCCTGCTCTACCAGATCATCGCGGGCAGCTACGAAAGACGGAGCATCATATTCACCACGAACATCGAGTTCAGTAAATGGGGCACGGTCTTCGCGGACGACAAACTCGCCGCAGCGATCATCGACCGCATCGTGCACCACGGGCGGCTCCTCGAGTTCACCGGCCAGAGCCGCCGCGTCAGTGAGGCCCTCATGTTCGGCAGGAACACCTCCGCGCAACCGGAAAAATAAGGAAAATGCATGCAACTGCCTAAACCCGAAAAAAATACATGACTAAACACGAAACACCGACTTGACGAAATACATCGGGACTGGCTTCGGCGACGGTGGGGCATTACCGTCGGATGGCGGGCTTGTTCCTCACGTGGCTGGAATCTCATGGGGTCGTGTCGTTGGACGGTTCGGATGGCTCGCATGTGCTGGGGTTCCTGGCCGGGCTGCGTTCACGCTGGTCGGAGTCGTCGATGCGGCACGCCGCGTCGGACCTGCGCCCGTTGTTCAGATGGCTCGGGCGGGATGACCTGGCGGACGCGATCGGCCTGGCCGGCATACGCAGGACCCACGCGATCGCGGGAACGTTGCCCGACGACGAGCACCGCCGCTTGCTGGAGGCGTGCGCCTCGCGGTCGGTGCCGTCGAGGGACGCGGCGATCACCCTGCTGTCGCTGACGTGCGGGCTGAGGGCATGCGATGTGATCGGTCTGAGGATCGCCGACGTGGATTGGGATTCCATGAGCATAGGTCTGGTGCAGCGAAAGACGGGCAATCCGTTGACCGTGCCGATGACGGGACCGCTGGCCGCGAGGCTGGCGTCCTGGCTGTTGGACGAAAGGCCCGCCACCGACGACGACCGTGTGTTCGTGCGGTACAAGGCGCCCCATGTCGCGCTTCGGGGTCATTCATCGGTGTACGAGGCGATCAGCCGTGTCATGCGGCACGCCGGGCTCGGACGCCGGGGCGGTTCCAGGCTGTTGCGGCGCAACGCGGCGACGAGGATGCTGGAGGCGGCCACGCCGTTGCCGACGATCAGCGCGGTGCTTGGCCACGCCGACCCCGATTCCACACGCGTCTACATGGCCACGCACCGCGGGGGAATGCTCGCGTGCGTGCTGCCCGTGCCGGAAGGCGGATCGTCATGAGACCCACGGAACACGGATTCGTCGGCCCGCTCGCCGGCGAATTGGAGGAGTACATCCGCTTCAAGGCGTCCATGGGCAGGCATGGCGCCACCCGCGTCCGGGTCCTGCGCTCGTTCGACCGGCATTGCCTCGAACACGGGGCCGTGCGTCTGGAGCGGGGCGTCGTGGAGCGATGGATCGCCCATAGGATCGACGCGAATCCCGGGGGTTGCCGCTCGTGGTTCTCGTACATCAGGGACTTCGGCAGGTGGATGCGACTGGCCCACGATCCCGACGCGTACGTGCTCTCCGACCAGTGGAAGGCCGGATCCCCGCGTCCGACGCCGTACCTGCTGACGGACCGCGAGGCCGCCCTGTTCCTGCGGGCCGCGGGAACGTTGGAGTCTCCGTCGCCGTGGGCGTGGCAGTCTCGCGCGTTCTTCATGCTCATGGCCTGCTGCGGGCTGCGCACCCGAGAGGTCAGGAGACTCGCCGTCGGGCACGTCGACCACAAGGCCCGTTCCATCGACGTGGTCGATTCCAAGGCCGGTCGCAGCCGCAGGCTGCCCGTGGGCGACGAGGTCGCCGCCGAACTGCTGGAATGCGACCAACGGTCCCGCGAACGCTTCGGAGACGACCGTCCCGCGTTCTTCGTCGCCTCCACCGGCAATCCGGTCTCCCCGGGCATGCCCGGCGTGGTGTTCCGCCGCGTCTGGACGCGGGCCGGGCTCGAGTGGCCACAAGCCGGCAAACGGCCCAGGCCCTATGATTTCCGGCACCGGTTCGCGTTCGCGAACATCGAGCGGTGGACTCGCGACGGCGTGGACGTGATGGCGATGCTGCCCTATCTGGCGGCCTACATGGGACACGCCGGCATCGACAGCACCCTCTACTACGTGCACGCCAGCCCCGATTTCATGGACGGATACGCGGACCTCGTCGCCGACGCCGAACGCGTGGTCCCGGAAACGGAGGAACCATGAGCAAGGCAAGGAAAACGGCCGCCAGCTCCGGTGAACCGGACTTCTGGCGAGTCGCGCGCGACTGGCTGCACCACTGGCTGCCCAAGGTGCGGGGCAGCTCGCCGAAGACCGTCGAGGCGTACCGCATCGGCCTGGAATCCTACGTCCGATGGCTCGAAACCACGGAAGGCACGCAGCGCAGCCACATCGGTTTCGGGCATTTCGACCGGGCGCGCCTGGGCCGGTGGGTCGAATGGATGCGGACCGAGCGCGGGTACTCGGACCGCACCATCATGCTGAGGATGACGACGATGCGCGTGTTCCTCGACCACGCGGGCCTCGAACACCCGGCATTGACCGCGCTGGGCAACGACGCGGCCGGCATACGTGTCAAACCACCCGCGCGCAAACCCGTCGACCACCTCGGGGAGGAGCACACCAAAGCGTTGCTGACCGCATGGGGCACCGGCGACGCCAAATCGCGCAGGAACCGCATGCTCCTGATCCTCATGTACGACACCGCCGCCAGGATCGGCGAACTCGCCGCACTGACCATCGCGGACGTGGGTATGGATAAGCCGGCCAGGGTCACGCTCACCGGCAAACGCGGCAAGAGCCGGGTCGTGCCCCTGGGAGAAAGGACACGAACCCACCTGGCCGCCTACCTCGAGGAATTCCATCCCGGACCGTCCATGCGCGACGGCGACAGGCCGTTGTTCCACTCGACGAGGAACGGCGCCATCCAGCCGCTCTCCGTGGACCGGATCGACGAGATCCTCAAAACCGCGGCGGCCAGAGCACGCCGCGGGACGTGCCCGTCCATGCCCGAACGCGTCCACTGCCACCTGATCCGCCGGACCCGCGCCATGGACCTCTACCAACAGGGCGTGCCGCTACCGCTCATCATGCAACTGCTCGGCCACGAAAGCATGAGCACAACCAGCGCGTTCTACGCGTTCGCGACCCTCGACATGATGCGCAAAGCCGTCGATGCGGCCAACCCCGGCCCCGACCCCTCCAAGGAGACATGGCTCAGCGAGCAACGACTCCGACAACTACACACCCTCAAATAACCCGGAACGTTAAGCCGGGAAACCACATGGGACACGGCCAGCCACCAAGACCCCGAACCGTTCCCCGGCTTAACAACAAACCCGGCTTAATCACTGTTAAACCGATGTCGGTTTAACTCGGACCGCGGCTGCCACTACCGGTGGCCGGAATGGATCCGCATCTGCATGGACAACAACCTGACGCGTTCGATGAGCGCGAAAGGCTGTTCTCCGGACAACGCGGCCGCGGAGGGGTTCTTCGGCCGTCTCAAGCAGGAGTTCTTCCACAAGCGCAGCTTCGCGGGCGTCTCGATGGACGGGTTCATCAACATGCTCAACGACTACATGGTCTGGTACCGGGACAGGCGGATCAAGACGGAGTTCGGCATGAGCATCATGGATCGTCGACGCGAGCTCGGTCTTGTGGCATGATTGGTGGTGATGGAATCAACGACGAGTCCAACAAAACGGCACCAGCCCCAACACGAAACACCGACTTGACTAAAAACACGGGCGTCTTCCCACGCCTGACGCCCCGTATGCCGAGCCCGCGCATGATGTTCATCACCTGGTCGCGGCCGACCTCGGCCGGATCCCAGCCCTGCGCCAACAACTGGGCGTGGACCTTCCTGTACCCGTACACGGCCATGAGGAAATCCGAATGGATCTCGAGGATGTCGCGCGCCAAAGCCTCGTGGCGGGCGACATCCGGCTTGGCGGCCGGTTCCTGAACATGCGGTAGCCGCGCGGCGTGAGGAACCCGCAATCCAGCGATTTGCCCAGGACCCTGCAGATCGGCCCGACCCCGAAACGCCCTTTGTGTTCGTCGATGTACGCGGCCTTCAACGCCGTGTCGGGTCGAGCCGTGCTGCGAAAAAAGCCGAAGCCGTCGTCAGAATCTCGTTCGCCCGGCGCAGCTCCGCGTTCTCCGCCCGCAGCTGTTTGAGCTCCGCCATCGCATCCCGCGCGGCCCGTTCCGTCTCCGCGGCGGCCGTCGCGTCCGACTGGTTGCGCCACCGCCTGAGCGATTCCGGCTCTATCCCCAGATCCTTGGAGACCTGTTCGATCGCCTTCGTCTCCGACGAATACGACGGCCTGGACTCCGTCAGCAGCCTGACGGCCTTCGCCTTGAACTCCGGCGTATATCTCGTGCCCTTTGCCATGGTTCCATCATCTCCCATCAAGTTAGGGGAAATGCGGAACAAGAATCAGTTCATATCAAAATGTGGTCTCGTTATCGCTTTGACGCACAGTGACATGTACTTCTCTGTATGGAAGCTAATCAAAGTGCTTGCTGAATCCAGTTAGCGGCTGAATCGTAATCGATGACGGAGAGCACAGTGCACAGCACTGCCATAGCTAGAAGCATGTATCCGCACTTGACCCAATGTATGCGCTTATCTTCGTCGGCGCGCGCCCTTTTCTCGTTTTCCACTTTATTGTCGATTTGATAGAGAAGCACAGACTGCATGCTCTTTATACAGGCTTCATCACGCAACTTCTTGAGAGGAAGTTCGTCTTCGCTTCGAGATGGATTGAATATATCAATCAAACCGATTGCCACAGCACCGAACAAGAAAAACAGCGCAACGTACTTTAAGCACTCTACGTGTACTGCCGCCAGAGCGGTGAATGGAGAGGTAAGGGAGGCAAATCCTATCAGTTGCATGCTGAGCTGCACAGATGTATCGACTTGATGACGACGATAATCCTGTTGGCGATTGGCCTCAGCTAGCACATACTCCAGAGATGTAATGACTTCCGCCTCGTCTCTTGGCTGATCGGTATCTTCAGGATTCGGTTCCTCCGCCGAGTCGGATGATGCCATATTCTTGGACATGCCGAAATGCCTTACGCGGTGTGAAAATGACTCGGATCCATGGAATGCTGCACGATATGCACCTGATTCTCTGGATCGGCATGACTGGGCGGCACAGTGGGCTTCCATGTTTGTTCTTGCTGCTGGTTCGGCATTCTCATCTTTCTAATCTATGGGGATGTCTGATCGGTTTTCGATGTCAATCTACAACCCTGCGGTGATAGTGCGTGGTGTTCGCCTCTAGCTCTTCGCTAGTATAGTGCATCAGCAAGGGTTACCGTACACGCTTCAAGTAAGGCGAAGAGATGGAAGATAAGAATTGTCACAAGTCAATCGCTTTAACCGTATGCCTGATTGTCGTTGGAATTCTTGTGGCTGCTGCACTCATGTGCATTGGCATCTTCGCCATTCTTATGCACGCAGGAATCATCTCTGTCAAACATTTTCCAATTTCTTTAGATTGGGAATGGAACTTTTGGACTTGTCTGGAAGCGATTGGCACTATCGGCGCTACTATCGTTGCCCTATTCGGTCTAAACCTTAAAGAGGCCAGGGAGAAGCGATGAGCAGTAGCCAAGATGGTATCTTCCTGGATCTCAGAAGACAGCAAACCGAACGCGGATGGCACCGCATATGTTCGCACAGCCACTATCCATGTAAATAACGAGAGCGACGAACCAGTCTACGACGTTACGGTGAATACAACGCTTGACAATGGAAAACACTGGCTTGGACCGCTCTCGGCACCTGACCTGATACCGGTTCTCCCTGCCCACCGAGAATTGCAATTCGACATCACGATTCCGATGCTTGGCTACCGACATATAGATACGCCACAAGTCCTCTGCACCTTTGTTGATCCCAACGGTAGAGTATGGGAGCGCAATATCGATGGGAAGTTAAGGGATTGCAGTAAGGAAAAACCTCATTGGGTAGACCAGCAAGATGACCAATTACCTGTAAAAGAAGCTGACTGTACTCCGTTCAATCCCATGTATGTTTGCCTGATGTTTCTTAATGCGCTTAACAAAGATCCACATGGAGAAATTATGAGAGCATTGATTTCTCCCCATGCGACCGGCTGGGAAAAGGTGGATTGGGATGAACTCAAGCGCGATTACGGGAACTGTGTGCCGACTTCCAATGTTCGCTTTCCAGCTCCTCATGTTGCGGTCATTTTACTTGTCGCCGATGAATCGCTTCAGAGCAAGAAAGCCGAAGGCAGAGGAATGACAATTAATGCGGCCGCAGCGGTTACCTTGACTTTTTCTCAAGAGCAGGGGTGGAGAGTCTTCGGCATAGGGGGTCGTGTGCTTCCTGAAGACATACTTTTCCCCGAAGGAACTCTTACGCAGGAGTTGGGCTAGATAGTTCCGTCTTGAGCGTCACTGAATCAACTATATGTCCAGTAAGGAAAACGATATAAACGACCTATCTGTCCCCCAACTATCTTGATCCCGACGATCCAAACTTGGATCCAGAGAATGCATTCTGCCTTGAAGGGTTTTATGGATGCACGCATGCTTTGGCCAGAGGATGCCGAAGAGCTTATCAAGCTGACCAACGATACTCCCACTCTGGAAGAGCTCGGCGACCCGTACTACTCGATAAGTTGCGCGAGAAGGTGAATCGGCTTGGCCTGAAGCCGAACGACGGGCATGATCTGGAAGACCTGTTAGGGGATTTCTGAGCGTAGCTTCTAGGTCGTTGCAACTGTCTTGCGTTGACGATTTTTACCCGCTGTGATTCAAGTTCGAGACATTGTTTCGACACGCCGAGCGCCACTGCCATCGTGATGGTCGATTCCAGTAAAAAACCAGTAACAATGACCGTCACGGTGAGCCAATCACAGTCGGCTCAACAAAGACAGCCAAAAATCAAGAACCCCCTTTTCCAACGATATTCGGCTCAACGAAAGCTATTCAATCCAACAAAGAAACACCCCGCGAAAACAGAATGTCGTGGGTTCAAATCCCGCTAGCCCGACAAACAAAAAAGCCTGGAATCTCAACGATTCTGGGCTTCTTCTTTTATCCGGCCGCTAAACGATTTATCCGTTTTTATCCGATGACCGTAGAACCTATATGGCCTTGCGGTCTAAGGGACTTTTGTGATGTTGGGACCCCACCTGCTAGTCAGTTCGATTCCATGCGACATCGATTTCCGCTTCCCAATCTCAAATGACACCAAAATACCTGCAACCGATTGTGCAATCCCGTGGGCGGGAGTGGGTTGCAGGTAAAAGGTGTCGAGTTACAGCCCAGAATCACCCCTAACTAGTACCGAAATACCCGCAACCGCAGTAACTAACCCCTTTATACCTGCAATCCGGCAAATATGGTTCAGACAATCCGCACATCCAGACCGCTATCCGAACACACCGTTTATACTGGATCACACATCGAATCAACATCTAGAACCGACCGTCTCCAACGACCCATAGGGAGAGCACATGGACGATATAAGACCACGCTGCGGCTGGTGCAATCTCAGCAATCCCGTCTATGTTGCCTATCACGATGCCGAATGGGCGGTTCCGTCGCATGATGACCACCACCTCTTTGAGATGCTGGTGCTCGAGACCTTCCAAGCCGGACTGTCATGGGAGACGATACTGAACAAACGCGAGCGTTTCCGTCAGGCGTTCGATGGGTTCGACATCGAACGGATCCGGCGCTATGACGAGAACAAGATCGCCGAACTCATGAACGATCCGGGCATCATCCGCAACCGTCGCAAAATCGTCGCGACGGTCGGTAATGCCAACGCATTCCGGGATATCCAGACGTCGTACGGCAGTTTCGACGACTATATTTGGCGGTTCACCGGCCGTCACGTCATCTACGAGACAGGCATGACTACATCCCCTCTGTCCGACGCCATCGCAGTGGATCTCAAGACGTACGGCATGCGATTCATCGGCACCACCATCGTCTACGCCTATCTGCAATCCATCGGCGTCATCAATGCACATGAGCCTGGATGCTTCCTGCACAGGGAAAGGTGACCCGCGCAAGGATTTATAAGGTCGCTCGGGCAGAATCTCTCCGAGAGGAACCCGTGCTTCTAGTTATTTTGCTTATCGAGTTCTTGGTAGCGCTCTTTGACCCCGGTAAGGATTCCGGCAGATTGTTCACGCTACTGCGCGGTGAGCGCTTCGAGCAGTTCGCCGAAAGTCAACCCACCTTCACTACCGGATGACGGATGATGGTTTTGAGATTTTCCGGTTTGGCTCGGCGCGGGTCGGATAGGTAGATCTCGTGATGGCGGCGGGCGTCGGAGAAGTCGAGCCCGTAGCCTTGCGAACGCGCGTAGCCGTCCAGAATCGTCACGGTTGCGGGCTCGTCGTCGTACGGGCCTTTGTGCATGACCTGCGCGACCACGCCTTCATCGAAGTCGAAGAGATATGCACGATTGATGTCGACTTCGGGATGCTTGGAGGCAAACGATGCCTTGGCCCACGCAAAGACCTCATCGGTCACGAATTCCGGCAGACGAATCATCGAAGTCCAATAGAAGTCGGTTTTACGCGTGTAATCGACGCCGGGCACACCCTTCTCCATGCTCCATAAGCCCTCCAGCGGAGGCACGGTGTAGTCGAAGTACCCGTCAATGTGCTCGTCCGGATTATTTGACTTCTTGTTCATTTTGATGGTGAACGAAATGCCGTACAGCAGTTGCATCGCCTTGGCGTAGTCGCCGCCTTCTTCGTTCGGATCTCCTACACCGTCCACCGCGACGAACCGCATCGCCGGCACCGTGACGATGGCGGGCATCCTCTTCGGCTGATACAGGTCCTTATATTCCTTTTTATAGTCGGATGCCATCGCTCATTTCCCCTCCGCCACCGCATCGATCTCATCCTGACGCCGCCACCGCTTGAGGTTTGGCAACAGCGCCGACATGCAGTCCTCGGCCTGTTCGACGCTGATATGGCAGGATTCCGCCATCGGCACCTCAAAACGGGTGCTGATCAGCCGAATCATGTCGATGCTCGGCTCGTGGAGGAGCGTAAGGGGCGCGAGTAGGGGTTCGCGGCTTTGCTGCGGTCTCTCCCTCACCCGGCTACACCGGGAGCTCCCTCGTCAGAGGGAGCTTAAATTCGGTCTGGTTATAGGCCCATGGGCTTCTTGGGCTTTTTGTCGCTCATGAGCATGAGGAAGCTGCGGGACTGGGCGGTGATCATGAAGCCCGCCTCATAGCTCAGTTCCGGCTCATCCGGGTTGTGCGTATCCACGACCAGCTGCCATTTGCGGCCGTATCGCTCATCCGGCAGGGTGAACATAATCGGCTCGTAATGCGCGTTGAAGATCAGGATGAAGTCATTGTCGACCATCCGGTTGCCGTACCAGTCGACCTCCGGAATATCCGAACCGTTCAGATAGATCATCATGGAGAACGCATGCGTGTTCTGCCAGTCGTCCATATCCATGATCGAGCCGGTGTGGTCGAACCATTCGACCTGCGGAATCATGTTCGAATCGTCGCCGGGCTCACGGCCTGTGAAGAAGCGACGGCGGTGCAACACCGGATGATCCAAACGCAGATGAATGAGTTTGGAAACGAAGGCGAGCAGTTCCTTGCGTCCCTTGTCAAGATGCCAGTTGGTCCAGGAGATCTCGTTGTCCTGACAGTAGGCGTTGTTGTTGCCCTGCTGGGTGCGGGCCACTTCGTCGCCACCGCAAATCATCGGGATACCCTGGCTGAACAGCAACGTGGCGAACATGTTGCGCATCTGACGCTGACGCAAGTCGTTGACGTCCGGAATATTGGTCGGGCCTTCAACGCCGCAATTCCAAGAGCGATTGTTGCTCTCGCCGTCGCGATTGCCCTCGCCATTGGCTTCGTTGTGCTTTTCGTTGTAGCTGACCAGGTCGTTCATCGTGAAACCGTCATGCGCGGTGATGAAGTTCACGGACGCCACCGGTCGACGGCCGTTGACCTGATACAGATCGGAGCTGCCCATGAGGCGTGATGCGAATTCGGGCAACGTGGAGGGCTGTGAGCGCCAGAAGTCGCGCACCGTGTCGCGGTAGCGGCCATTCCATTCGGACCAGCTGGACGGGAAGCCGCCCACCTGATAGCCGCCGGAGCCCAGATCCCACGGTTCGGCAATCAGCTTCACGCGCGAGATGATCGGGTCCTGCTCCACGATGTCGAAGAACGCGGACAGCTTGTCGACCTCCTGGAACTGGCGTGCCAGCGTGGCGGCCAGATCGAAGCGGAAGCCGTCGACGTGCATTTCGGTAACCCAGTAGCGCAGCGAATCGGTAATCAACTGCAGCGCGTGCGGCGAGCGCATAAGCAGCGAGTTGCCGGTACCGGTGGTGTCGAAGTAGTGCTGCTGGTCGCCTTCCACCAGTCGGTAGTAGGAGGCGTTGTCGATGCCCTTGAAGCTCAGGGTGGGGCCCATATGGTTGCCTTCGGCGGTGTGGTTGTACACCACGTCGAGGATGACCTCCATGCCGGCGTGATGGTAGGCCTTGACCATGGACTTGAATTCGTTGACCTGCTCGCCGCGCTCCCCGGAGGAGGAGTAGGCGTTGTGCGGCGCGAAGAAGCCGATGGTGTTGTAGCCCCAGTAGTTCGACAGGCCCTTCTCCTGCAGGAAGGAGTCGTTGACGAACTGGTGGATCGGCATGAGTTCGATGGCGGTGACGCCGAGCTTCTTCAGGTATTCGATGACGCTCGGGTAGGCCAGGCCGGCGTAGGTGCCGCGGATGTCCGGCGGCACGTCCATGTTGAGGTTGGTCATGCCGCGCACGTGCGCCTCGTAGATCACCGAATCGTGGTACGAGATGTAGGGGTGCTGGTCGTTGCCCCAGTCGAAATACGGATTGATGACGGCCGACTTCATGGTGTGGGCGGCCGAGTCAAGGTCGTTCATCGCCGAGGTGTCGTCCGGGCTTTTGAACCAGTAGGAGAACAGGCTTTCGTCGCCGTCGATGTTGCCTTCGATGGCCTTGGCATACGGGTCGAGCAGCAGTTTGTTGGGGTTGCATCTGAGGCCGTGCATCGGGTCATAGGGACCGTAGACGCGGTAGCCGTAGCGTTGGCCGGGCTGGAGGCCGGGGATATAGTTATGCCATACGTATGAGTTCCGTTCGGTCATTTCGATGCGCGTTTCCGCATCGTGCTCGTCGAACAGGCATAGTTCGACTTTCTGCGCAACCTGTGAGTACAGCGCGAAGTTCACACCGGCGCCATCATAGCTGGCGCCCAGCGGATACATTGATCCAGGTCTGATCTGCATAGTTTTCAGTATCCCACTTTTTTTGTGTCAGTGATGTGCCGGGGAGTTGAACGTCAGGAGAACAGCGACGGCTTATCCTTGTCGGAGTTCCTGGCGATGAGTCTGCGTAACGCCTCATGCTGGATGGCGATCATCGAATTGGATGAGGTGATGCGCGTGGCGGCAAGGTCGCTCCACGGAATCCACGCGGATTCCACATGCTCGTCCGCATCGAAATGGCGCTGCTCCCGCCTGAACGGGCCCAAATGCAACACCATGATGTGGGCCAGTTCGTCGGTCATGCCTTCGGACGAGTAGAAATCACCTACGAAGTCAACGCCCATGGTGTCACGGTCCGGCACCACGCCGGTTTCCTCGGCCAGTTCCCTCAGGGCCGCGTCCATGATGTCCTCGCCCTCGTCCATCAGTCCGGCGGGAAGCCCGTAGGCGAACATGTCCGATCCGGCGCGGTATTCGCGTTCGATGAGGTAGCGGTCGGTGGACATGTCGTGCACGAGCATGACCACACAGGGGGCGTGACGCAGCACCTGGCGGCCGATCTCGTGTTCCTTGCCCTGCTTGTCGGTCAGAGCGATGCGCATGTCGTCCACATGGAAGATACGCCCGGTATAAACGGTTTCGCTACTGATCACTTTGGCGGGCACGTCCATGTCGATGCCGTCCGAGGAGGCGTTCAGCTTATGGTCGAGCCGATGCTCCAGTTGTTCCTGCTTGCTTCCGCCAAACATGTCATCTCCTCGGAAAAAACGTTTTTGCCACGTTACTATAGCGTCTTAATCTCGATGCGCGGTAATGGACAGCGTCCATGGATCGGTCGTGTCGTGGAACCACTCGACTTCAGGCCTTGCTCCGGTCGCTTGTTCGATGGCGGCTGGCACGTCATCGATCGCGTAGTTGAACCACATGGATTCGATGGCGGCATGAGGGGTGTTGATGAAGCAGGGACGCACATGGCTCTCCCCCGCCATTCCATGGCCGAGCATGATGCCTTGGGACCTCATACGGGCTTCATACCGGGCTTGTTCGATGGCGTCGGTCACCGGGTGGTGACGCAAATCGCTGGTTACGTACACGTCCGCACCGGTGGCACGCACCTCGTTGAACAGGGAGTCCCCGGAGCCAGGCAGAATGGCCACATACTGAACAAAAGTGTCCGAATCGCCGCATACCTGGATGCCGAGCGCGGTGGTCATGCCATGATCGGACACTTCGTCGAATACTCGCTGAGCGAAATCCTTCAGGGCAACAGGCTTCGGCAAACGACCCACACGCCCCAAGCCGACCGGATGAGAGGCGTTTGCATCGTCAATCGGCACGAGTGGTTTCTGGTCGATGAGTCCGAAGTAGTCGGCCGCCGCCTGTCCCACGCCGCGATACGCAGCGTCGGCATTAGTGTGCCCTACCCACAGCCCGCAGCCGTGCTGGTAGAGTCTGCGGACGATGTCGCCCCGGAAACCGAGTCCGCTCGTCTCGTGTACGGAACGGAAGAACAACGGGTGATGGGTGATGAGCAGGTCCGCGCCAGTAGCGATAGCCTTGTCAATGATGGCGGAGGTCGGGTCGGCGGCGAACACGATGCGGTGCACGTCGTGACTCAGATCGCCGACAATGAGGCCCGGCTCATCCCATTCCTCGGCGTAGCGCAATGGGTACAGGGTCTCGAGAACGTCGATGACTTGCTTGAGATTCGGCATATGTCCCATTGTAGTGGGCTATTGCTGCAAGGGACTCATTCTGCAATTGCGGACAAGCCATGCTCGTGCTCTTCATTGCTCGACTATCGGCTCGCCTTCGCCTACAAACAATCCACTGGACTGTTTGCTCAACGGCTCAGCCCCCTCACCCGAGGGGAGCTAGAAATTGTCAGTGTGCAGCGAGTTGCCAGTCGGAACCGATGCCGCACGATACGTCCAGCGGCACGGCAAGGTCGACGGCGTGTTCCATGGCGTTGCGCACCAGTTCGGTGACCTGGTCGCCTTCTCCCGGCGCGATTTCCACTACCAGTTCATCGTGAATCTGCAGAATGATACGGCTCTTGACGTGAGCCTCGGCCAAGGTCTGCTCGGCGCGAATCATCGCAATCTTCATGATGTCGGCGGCGGATCCCTGAATCGGTGCGTTGAGTGCCGCACGTTCAGCGGCCTCACGCGCAACACGATTGGTCGAATGCAGGGCCGGGAAGTAGCGACGTCGTCCGAAAATGGTTTCCGTATACCCCTTCTCTCGGGCATTGGCCACCAGCGATTCAAGGTAATCGTGCACCTTGCCAAAGGTATCGAAATACCGGTTTTTCAACGCTTCCGCTTCACGTGGCGCGATCTTGAGTTGCTGGGCAAGACCATACGTGCTCAGACCATAGGCCAATCCGTAGCTCATGGCTTTTACGTGGCTGCGCTGGTCGCCGGTGATCTGGTCGACCGGCAGCTTGTAGACCATCGAGGCCACGTATTTGTGGAAGTCGGCTCCGGAGCGGAACGCTTCGATCAGCGCCTCATCATCGGACAGATCAGCCATAATGCGCAGCTCGACCTGTGAGTAATCGCAGCTCATCAGGGCCTCGTACCCCTCCCCCGGCACGAACACGCCACGAATCTCACGGCCGGCGGCGTTCCGATTGGGGATGTTCTGCAGGTTCGGATCCACGGAGCTCAATCGGCCGGTGGCGGCAACGGTTTGCTCGAAAGTGGTGTGGATGCGCTCATCTGATGTGTTGGTGGCATCGATCAGCGTTTGGACGATCTGCTTGAGCTTGTTGATCTCGCGATGGCGCAGCAACGCTCCGAGGAAACCGTTGGCCCGCTCATTGTCCACTGATTTGACATACAGATCCTGCAATGCGGCCGCATTCGTGGTGTATGAGCCGGACTTGGTGCGTTTGGTGGGTTTCAAACCCATATCTTCGAACAGCACCTTCTGCAGCTGCTTGGGGCTTTGCAGGTTGATTTCGGTGCCGGCATACTCCCAAGCCATTTCCTGCGCTTGGCGAGCCTCGGCGGCAAACTGGTCACGCATGGAGACGAGTCGAACGCTATCGACTTTGGCTCCTGTGTGCTCCATGCCGTGCAGCACGCGGGAAACAGGAAGTTCAATCGCGCGCATCAGCCAGCATTGTTCACGCTCGTCGATAATCGGCCCGAGCGTGACGGCGAGGCTGCGGATAATGGCCAAATCACGCAGACGATGTTCGTTCGGATCTTCTTCGACCTGATCGTCGTCGAAGTCCAACGTGCCTTGCGAAGGCTGTTCGGTTTCGGTGAAGTGGATGTCGAGGAAGTGCTCGGCCGCCTGCTTGAGGCTATCGGCATGGAAATCCGGTTGGGCCAGATACCCGGCAAGCTTGGTGTCGAACATCGGCAGGTCCATGTCAAGATCGACCGCGCCCAAAAGATGCAGCAATTCTTTATACCCATGCACGATGGTGCGGGAGTGTTCGCTTTTCAGGAACCGCGCAAGCTGTGCTCGCAGGGTATCGGTGATTGGAAGGGGCACTATGGCCGCTGATGTTGCCGTGGCCACGGCAATGGCTTGTGCCGTGGCACGCCCCGGCCTTTCGTCGCCCCATGCGGCCACGGTCCAAGCGTGGCCGACCGCGTCGCCGCAGATGGCATGCCGCTGCGAGCCATCGCCATAGTCGGAAACCGTGAAATCGGCGATTTCACCGGGAACCTTGACTTCGACGCGATGGGCCTTGACCCATTCGTCGAACTGCTCCGGAGCAGTGATGCTCGTGGGTTCCGGCAGGTTCAGATCGAGGCTGCTATCCTGCTCGTTCTGCTCATTATTCGTAGACTCGCCAGCTCCGGATGTGTTGGATGCCTTGGCCCCGGTATTGAAGGTTTTCAGTACACGACTCTTGGTGCGAGGTCCGAATTCAAGCTCCTTGAACAGGGCGTCGATCTGTGCCACGTCCACGGTGCCGAATGTCAGATCCTCGATATCGACGCCTAGATCGACGTCTCGTACCAGTGCGTTGACTTTGCGATTGAGTTTGACCTGGTCGATATTGGCCCGCAGTGATTCGCCTTTTTTGCCGCCGATTTCATCGGCGTGCTCGCAAATGCCGTCGAGGGAACCGAATTGGTTGATCCACTTGGCCGCAAAGCCGTCGCCTACGCCGGGCACACCGGGAATATTGTCGGCGGTTTCGCCTCGGAGTGCCGCCAGATCCGGATATTGTGCGGGAGTGACTTTGTATTTGTCGATGATGGACTGCGGCGTCATATGCTTCAGGTCTTTGAAGTGATGGCCCGGGTACAACACGGTGACGTTGTCATCCACCAGCTGGAAAGCGTCTCGGTCACCGGACAATACCAGTGTGTGGTAACCGGCCTTGTCTCCCATGGTGGCGAGGGTGGCGATCACGTCGTCGCCTTCGAATCCCGGCTTCTCGATGTAGGTGACGCCGAGGGCCGTGAGCATGCGTTGAATCAATGGCAGCTGGGTGAGCAGCTCTTCGGGAGCCGCCTCACGGGTGCCTTTGTATTGCGGAAGCATCTCATTGCGGAATGTGCCGCCCTTCACATCGAAGGCGACGCCCAGATGGTCGGGCTTCTCCGCATCGATCACCTGCGCGAGCATGGTGGCAAAACCCCAGACGGCGTTGGTGGCCTGGCCGCTGGAGGTGCTGAAGTTGTCGACCGGCAGGGCGAAAAATGCACGGAAGGCCAGCGAGTGGCCGTCCACCACCAGCAATGTTTCATTGGTGGGTACGGTCACGCTGGCCTCTCCCATAGTGTGTTTGTGTTGCTTTACGACTCAGTACGGCGACGCCGATAATCAGCGTTCGCCCGAATCAGAAGGCTTCGGATCGCCGTACTTGGCGATGATGGCCTGAGCCAGGCGCTTCTTGGGGATGCGCTGGTCCATGGAGGTCTTCTGAATCCAACGGAAGGCACCCTGCTCGGAGAAGTCCGCCTTGTCCATCAGCAGACCCTTGGCGCGGTCGACGAGCTTGCGCTCCTCAAGCGTGTCTTCGGCCTTCTTGAGCTTCTCTTCGGTTTCCTTGAGCTGATCGGTGGTTTCCTTGAGCTTACGTTCGCTGCGCTCCACGCTGTCCAGCAAATCGTTGATCTCGGCGAAACGGCCCATGGCCACCTCGAGGGTCGGCAGCAGCTTGGATTCCTCGTACGGCTTGGTGACGTATGCCATGGCGCCAGCGCCGGTGGCCTTCTTCACCAGATCGGTCTGGGAGAATGCGGTGAGCATGACGACGGGGGCGATGTTTTCATCGCAGATAATGCCGGCAGCGGTGATGCCGTCCATACGCGGCATCTTGACATCCATGCACACCACATCAGGGCGGTACTTGCGGGTCAGTTCCACGGCTTCCTCGCCGTTGGCGGCCTGACCAACGACCTCATAACCGTTGTCTTCCAGCATGGCGACCAGATCCATGCGGTTCACGGCTTCGTCCTCGGCCACGACAACGGTACGCGGACCGTCCTCGGGCTTGGCCTTGCGCTCAGCAGGTTCGCTTTCATTGGCCACGGCCTTGAGCTCTTCGTCGGTCAGCACCTCATCGATGTTGATACTCGGTTCTTCGGACTTCTTCCTTGCAGCCATGCCAACCTCTTTCTTGAATTACCCAACAATGGGGTTCACAATAATTTCAGCGAACTCCTAACTAAAGTGCCCTCGGTGGGACTCGAACCCACACTGCGCAGATTTTGAGGCTGCTTCCTCTACCAATTGGGATACGAGGGCGTGCCAAAGCACTCTGAAGAGAGTAGCATACCAATTCGACTCTTGCGACACAAGACACGCGCCAATCCTCCATTCCCCCCGGTGAAACAGGCGAAACACGTCGATATCGCGGACGTCGCACCCGTGTGTTGCCCGTTCTCCTGCGTGGTTTCACCGCTTACAATGGGCTGTAGTTTCGATGTATCGCTTTTGTTAGGAGGGCTTATGAGCAACGAAACTTACCGTCAGTTCGATCCCTGGCGCCCCTCTCCGGTCAAGGAGATTTCCCGTAGACAGATTGTGGAGACGCATTATTTCAATGTCGATCACGTCTCCTATGAGTCGAATCAAATCGGTTCGTTTGAACGCTACTTTGTTCAGGAGAACAATGGCGACACTGTGGCTGTGCTGGCCGTCACCGATGATGGCATGATTCCGCTGGTCGAGCAGTATCGCATCGCCAACCATCGTTGGACGTTGGAGATTCCGGCCGGTCACGCCAACAACCCGTCCGAACGCCCGACCGATGTAGCTAAGCGCAAGCTGGCCGAAGAGGCCGGTTTCGACGCCACCAAGCTTACGCAGTTCACCCGTTTTATGAACACGCCGAGCTATTCCACCCAGCACACCGCAATCTTCTTCGCCACCGGTCTAACCCCGGCTTCCCGTCAGGAAATCGGCCCGGAGACTCCGCGTTCCGACGTGCGTATGGTGTCGGTGGACGATGCCTATGAGATGGTGGTCAATGGCACGATTGTGGATGCCAAGACCATGGTCGCCATTTTGCGCCTGAAGAGCGGCACGCTCGATCATCTCAACGACTGATCGCCACGCTCGATCACCGCGGTGACTGTGGGCCATTGCAATCACCACACAATCGCAACATAACAGATAACGAAAGCCCCCATCCACTTTGGATGGGGGCTTTCGTGTGCTATATGCTAGCTGTCAGCAGCTACCAGAAGCCTGAAATCAGTCGCAAGCGCCAACGGTGTGCACGTAGATGGAGTCAGTGCGGCCCGGCTGGTGATCGCCCTGAGCAGAGCTCAGGATGACGATCTTGTCGCCGTCAGCAACCTTGCCAGCATCCTTGAGGACCTTGTCCGTGTAGACCATGAGATCCTTGCGGGACTTGTCGTGGTAGTCCTCCTTGAGCAGGAAGGCTTCGGTGCCCCAGGACAGAGCCAGCCAGTGGTAGGTGTGCTCGTTGCTGGTCAGGCCGTAGATCGGGGCGGCCGGACGCTCACGGGAGACGCGGTGCACGGTGGCACCGGTCTGGGTGTAAGCAACGATGGCCTTGGCGTTGAGCTTGTCGGCCAGGTCCACAGCGGCGGAGGAGACAGCGCCGGTGGAGGACATGTCAAGGTTCTTGAGCTCCGGGATACGGTCGAAGCCGTGGTCGGTGGCGTAGCCGGAGATACGGGCCATGGTGGCCACGGTCACATCCGGGTACTTACCAACGGCGGTCTCGTTGGAGGTCATGGTGGCGTCGGAGCCGTCGAGGATGGCGTTGGCGCAGTCGGAAGCCTCTGCACGAGTCGGAACCGGGGAGTTCACCATGGAGCCGAGGACTTCGGTAGCCACGATGACCGGCTTGGCGTACTGGCGAGCCAGCTCGATGATGCGCTTAGTGGCCAGCGGGACCTCTTCCAGCGGGCACTCAACGGCCATGTCGCCACGGGCGGCCATGACGCCGTCGAAGGTCTTGACGATCTCTTCGAGGTTCTCCAGAGCCTGCGGCTTCTCGATCTTGGCAATGATCGGGATGCGACGGCCTTCCTCGTCCATGATCTCGTGGGCGCGGTCGATGTCGGTGGCGAAACGCACGAAGGACATGGCGATGATGTCGGCACCGGTGCGGATGGCCCAACGCAGGTCGGCCTCATCCTTCTCGGTCAGAGCCGGCAGGGAGACGGCGACGCCCGGCAGGTTGATGCCCTTGTGGGAGGACACAGGACCGGCCACGACGACCTTGGTGTACACGTTGTTGCCCTCGACCTTGGTGACCTCAAGACGGACCTTGCCGTCATCGATCAGGATCGGGTCGCCCGGGTGGCAATCGCCCGGCAGGCCCTTGAAGGTGGTGGAGGTGATGTGCTCGTCGCCCTCGACGTCATCAGTGGTGATGACGAATTCCTGGCCGAGCTGCAGCTGAACCTTGTCTTCGCCATCGGCGTTCTTCTTGAACCAACCGCAGCGAATCTTCGGGCCCTGCAAATCAACGAGCGCGGCAACGTTGCGACCAGTGGCTTCGCTGGCCTTGCGCACGTTGTTGTAGACCTTGAGGTGATCCTCGGGGGTGCCGTGGGAGCGGTTCAGACGAGCAACGTCCATACCAGCTTCAACGAGCTTCAGGAGGTTGTCGTAATCCTCGGTGGAAGGACCGATGGTGTCTACGATCTTGGCTTTACGCATGAATGCCTGCCTATTCTTGTTCAATTTGGTTCGAGGCGCGATTGCCCCATTTGCCGAAACCCAGTCTACTAGCGCGAGCCGACTCATGACAAGTTTTCTTCACGGTGTGTTGTGAGCGCTCACATTGTTGTGTTGACTGGGTTTAAGGGTTGTATTCTCTAACGATTTCAGGCCTTTTCAGCGCTTTCCATGCTCTTCATCTTGATCACGGAAGCCACGGATGCGCCGCCAATTGCGAGCACAATCACAGCCAGCGACAGCCATGTGGGCACCTCCGGCACCCAATGGACGCCTTCGCCGCCGTTGATGAACGGCAAGGTATTGCCGTGCAGGGCCTCCATGATGAGCTTGACGCCGATGAAGCCCAGCACCACGGACAGGCCGGCAGGCAGGTAGACGAGCTTGTCGAGCAGAGCACCCAGCAGGAAGTACAGCTGCTGCAGGCCGAGCAGTGCGAACACGTTGGAGGTGAACACCAGGAACGGATCCTTGGTCAGGCCGAAGATCGCGGGAATCGAGTCGAAAGCGAACATGACGTCGGTGGTGCCGATGGTCAGGAACACGATGAGCATCGGGGTCCAGTAACGCACGCCGTTCTTGGTGGTGCGCAGCTTCTCGCCGTCGTAGTCGTCGGTAATCTTGATGATCTTGCGCAGATTACGGATGATGCCGTTCTCGTGATATTCCTCATCTTCATCGCCGCCGAGCACCAGTTTGACGGCGGTGTAGATCAGGAAGGCACCGAACAGGAAGAACACCCACGTGAAGCGGGAGATCAGGGCCGCGCCGATCAGAATGAAAATGCCACGGAAAATCAAAGCAATGGTGATGCCGATGGACAGCACATACTTCTGAATCTGCTTGGGCACCGCGAAGTTCGACATGATAATGACGAACACGAATAGGTTGTCGATGGACAACGAGTATTCGGTGAGCCAGCCGGAATAGAACTCGATGGCGGGCTTGGAGCCGGCGAAGAACCAGATGCATCCGCCGAAGATCAGCGCCATAACCACGAAGAAGGCGATATGCTGCACGCATTCCTTGGTGGAGGGCACATGCGGTCGGCGTCCGATGACGAACAGGTCGACGATAAAGAACAACGCGAGCACCACGAAGGTGATGATTTCAAATGCGAGTGGGGTTTCTGCCATGATTCCCTACACTAACTTATGTATGTGACGGTTTTGGGGGCCGTTCCGGTAGCGCTGATCGCCAGGCAGTCAGGGGATGTGTTGTTCGACACGCTCCGGGCCGCTCAGGCCAAGTCCTTACGGTCGAACAACGCATCCCCTGACTGCCCGCCTCGGGTATGGGAATTTGGTTACTTGTTGGCTTCCGTCATTTGACGGAGTTCTTTTTTGAGGTCTCGGATCTCGTCGCGCAGACGGGCCGCGAGTTCGAACTGGAGTTGTTCGGCGGCGGTGTGCATCTGTTCGCTCAGTTGGCGAATCAGGTCGGCGAGGTCCTGCGCGGGCAGGCCGGCCTTCAGGATCTCCTCGTGGCGTTTGTCTGCCTCGTTGGGATCGAGTACCGGCACGCCCAGGTGCGTGTTGCCGGCCTTGCCCGCGTTGCGGTAGCCACCTTCAAGCAAGGTCTGGGTGTCCACATCCTCCTTGGCGAGCATGTCGTTGACGTCGCTGATCTTCTTGATCAGGGGCTTGGGATCGATGCCATGCTCCTGGTTGTAGGCAATCTGCTTGGCGCGGCGACGGTCAGTCTCGTCGATGGCTTGCCGCATGGCTTCGGTGGTCTCGTCGGCGTACATGATCACCGTGCCGGACACGTTTCGGGCCGCACGGCCGATGGTCTGGATGAGCGAACGATAGGAGCGCAGGAATCCTTCCTTGTCGGCGTCAAGAATCGCCACCAGCGATACTTCCGGCAAATCGAGGCCCTCACGCAGCAGGTTGATACCGACAATCACATCGATCTTGCCTTCGCGCAACATGCGCAGCAGTTCGACGCGGCGCAACGTATCCACATCAGAATGCAGGTATTCGACCTTGATGCCGCGTTCCAGCAGATAGTCGGTCAAGTCCTCGGCCATCTTCTTGGTCAGAGTGGTGACCAGCGCGCGCTCGTTCTTGGCCACACGGGCCTTGATCTCGGCGAGCAGATCGTCGATCTGCCCCTTGACCGGGCGTACGTCGATCTTCGGGTCCAGCAGACCGGTTGGGCGGATAATCTGTTCGACCACCCCATCGGACAGTCCCATCTCATAGTCGCCTGGCGTGGCGGACAGGTACACGGTCTGGCCGACGCGCTGCAGGAATTCCGGCCATTTGAGTGGTCGGTTGTCCATCGCGGAGGGCAGGCGGAAGCCGTGTTCGACCAGCGTGCGCTTGCGGGAGGCATCGCCCTCGTACATGGCACCGATCTGCGGCACAGTGACGTGTGATTCGTCGATGACCAGCAGGAAGTCGTCAGGGAAGAAGTCGAGCAGCGTGTGCGGCGGGGTGCCAGCGGCGCGGCCGTCGAAGTGGCGCGAATAGTTTTCGACGCCTGAGCACACGCCAACTTGGGTGAGCATTTCCAGATCGTAGGTGGTGCGCATGTTGAGGCGCTGCGCTTCCAGCTCCTTGCCTTGTTTGCGCAGTTCTGCCAGGCGTTCGTCGAGTTCCTCGCGAATGGTTTTGAGCGCCCGTTCCATGCGTTCGGGGCCGGCCACATAATGGGAGGCCGGGAAGATGTGGACTTCGTTTTCCTCGTCGATCTCGTCGCCGGTCAGCGGGTGCAGCGTGGAGATGCGGTCAATCTCGTCGCCGAAGAATTCGATGCGCACGGCCAGTTCCTCGTAGACGGGGATGATTTCGACCGTATCGCCGCGCACGCGGAAGGTGCCGCGCGTGAAGGCGATGTCGTTGCGCTTGTACTGCATGGCCACGAATTGGCGCAGCAGGTCGTCGCGGTTGATTTCCTGCCCGACTTTGAGGAAGAGCATGCGACCGGCGTATTCTTCCGGCGTGCCCAAGCCGTAGATGCAGGAGACGGTGGCCACAACCACGCAGTCGCGGCGGGTCAGCAGGTTTGCGGTGGCTTGGTGGCGCAGGCGCTCCACATCGTCGTTGATGTTGGAGTCCTTTTCTATATAGGTGTCGGTCTGCGGGATGTATGCCTCGGGCTGGTAGTAGTCGTAGTAGCTCACGAAGTAGCTCACGGCGTTGTCCGGCATGAGTTCGCGGAATTCGGCGCATAGCTGCGCAGCGAGCGTCTTGTTGGGCTCGATAATCAGGGTCGGTCGCTGCAGCTTTTCGATCAGCCAGGCGGTGGTTGCGGTTTTGCCGGTACCGGTGGCACCCATAAGAACCACATCATTCTCGCCGTTTTCGATGCGTTCGGCCAGTTCGGCGATGGCCTGCGGCTGGTCGCCGGATGGCTTATATGGCGATTTGACGACGAAAGGCTTGTCCGCGCGCTCGATATTGAATCCCATAGGGCCTCATCTTAGCGACCTGCGCACCATCCTGCGTATATCTCACCCACTTGGGCCAGCATCTCGGGCAATGGATGGGTGGAGTCGATGACGATATCGGCTATGGCCCGCCGCTCCTCCTCACTGGATTGGTGGCGGATGCGGGCCTCGGCCTGTTCCAGGCTCATGCCGCGTTCCTCGACCATACGGTCGAGCCGCATGCACACGGGAGCTTCGACCGTGACGATATGGTCAAAGGCGAATGGAATATCGTCAATGACCTCGGCGAGCAGTGGAATGTCGTGAATGATGATGGCTGCCTCGGGGTGCTCATGCTCCAGTCGCGCCGCCTCGGCATAGATCAATGGGTGCTCGATGGCGTCGAGCCGTTCACGTGCGCCCGGCGCGGCGTTCGCGCCGAAGACATGATCGGCAATCCATGGCCGGTTCATAGTGCCATCGGCGAGCAATGCATCAGGACCGAACTCGGCGACGATCTGTGGCAGCGCCACTCCCCCGGGTTCGACGATCTGATGCGCCAGCGCATCGTAGTTGATATGCAACGCGCCGAGTTGCTTGAGTTGCGCCGCCACCGTACTTTTGCCCGCGGCGATGCCGCCGGTCAGTCCTATTCGCATCATGGTGCCCATGATAGCTGGCGCTCCCCTCGGCCGGCTATCGCCGACAGCTCCCCTCAGGGAGGGGAGCCGGCTCGCGTAGCGAGACTGAGGGGAGTCATTGGCGGATAACTCCAAAAACACAAGAAACCCGGCCCAATCGGACCGGGTTTCTTTACACGCTAAGCGCTAGCTTCGCGGCAAACTCACTTGCCGAGCAGCTGGTCGCGCAGGGCGGCGAGCTGATCGGAGTCGGCGAGGGTACCGGTAGCCGGAGCAGCGGAAGAGTAGTTGGAGGTCTCCTCGACCGGCTTCTCTTCCTTCGGGCCCTGGCCGTCGGCGGCTGCGGATTCGGCAGCGTTCTCCAGCTCCTTGGCCACGAACTCCTTGTGCTCCTCCCACAGCTCGTGAGCGGCGGCGTACTGAGACTCCCACTCCTCGCGCTGCTTCTCGTAACCAGCGATCCACTCGTTGGTGTTCGGGTCGAAGCCTTCGGGGTACTTGTAGTTGCCCTGCTCGTCGTACTCGGCCGGCATGCCGTAGATGGCCGGATCGAAGTCCTCGGAAGCCGGGTCAACGGAGTCGTTGGCCTGCTTGAGGGACAGGGAGATGCGGCGACGATCGAGGTCGACGTCGATCACCTTGACGAACACGGTCTCGCCCGGCTTGACCACGGTCTCCGGGTTCTCGACGTGACGGTTGGCGAGCTCGGAGATGTGCACCAGGCCCTCGATGCCGTCCTCGACGGAGATGAAGACACCGAACTGGACGATCTTGGTGACCTTGCCCTTGACGATCTGGCCGGGAACGTGGGTGCGAGCGAAGCGCTGCCACGGATCCTCCTGAGTCGCCTTCAGGGACAGGGAGATACGCTCACGGTCGAGATCGACGTCGAGCACCTCGACGGTGACCTTGTCGCCGACCTTGACGACCTCAGACGGGTGGTCGATGTGCTTCCAGGACAGCTCGGAAACGTGGATCAGGCCGTCAACACCGCCGAGATCGACGAAAGCGCCGAAGTTAACGATGGAGGACACCACGCCCTCACGGATCTGGCCCTTCTTGAGCTGGGACAGGAAGGTCTCGCGGACCTCGGACTGGGTCTCCTCGAGGTACTGGCGACGGGACAGGACCACGTTGTTGCGGTTCTTGTCGAGCTCAAGGATCTTGGCCTTGATCTTCTGGCCGATGTACGGGGAGAGGTCGCGGACGCGACGCATCTCAACGAGGGAGGCAGGCAGGAAGCCACGCAGACCGATGTCGACGATGAGGCCGCCCTTGACGGCTTCGATGACGGTGCCCTCAACGACGCCGTCAGCTTCCTTGATCTTCTCGATGTCGCCCCAGGCGCGCTCGTACTGGGCACGCTTCTTGGACAGAATCAGACGGCCTTCCTTGTCTTCCTTGGTGACGACAAGGGCCTCGATGGTGTCGCCGACCTCGACGACTTCGTCAGGATCAACGTCCTTCTTGATGGAAAGCTCGCGGGAGGGGATGACACCCTCGGTCTTGTAGCCGATGTCGAGCAGGACCTCGTCATGATCGACCTTGACGACGGTACCTTCGACCAGATCACCATCATCGAAGTTCTTGATGGTGGAATCGACTGCCTTGATGAAGTCCTCTTCGGTGCCGATGTCGTTGATGGCAACCTTGGTGACTTCAGTGTTGTTCTCTGCCATGTAAATATATGGTTTCTAATAGTGGATGGATAATTTCTCGATATTCAGTTATACGCACACCCTACAGGCATACAGATACTCACAATACAAGCAACTCTGCCCAAATTTCCTAGGAAACTCTAGGCGTGTCGTTCGGCCATTTCCACGACGTTGGCTAGGAGCATGGCTCGGGTCATGGGACCCACGCCTCCGGGGTTGGGGGTGTAGGCGGAGGCCTTGTCGTAGCAGGCCTTGTCCACGTCGCCCTTGATGCGGTAGCGACCGGCTTCTTCGTCGTAGACGCGGCTGACGCCCACATCGACCAGCACGGCGCCGTCCTTGATTTTGTCGGGCGTCACGAATCCGGCCGAACCCATTGCGGCGACGATCACGTCGGCGCGGCGCATGTGGTCGGCCACATCCCGGGTACCGGTGTGGCACAGGGTGACGGTGGCGTTGACGGCGTTGCGCGTGAGCATTAGGCCAATCGTGCGGCCAATGGTGATGCCGCGGCCAAGCACGCACACTTCCTTGCCGTTCAGATCAATGTCATAGGCGTCGAGTAGCTCGAGCACACCGCGCGGAGTGCAAGGCAGCGGCGTCGAAATGTCGCCGCGCACATGCAGCACCAGTTCGCCAAGGTTGTACGGGTGCATGCCGTCGGCATCCTTGGCCGGGTCGATCATGTCGATGATCGCGTTCTCGTTGATGCCCTTGGGCAACGGCAGCTGGACGATGAACCCGGTGCAAGCCGGATCTTCGTTGAGTTCGCGTACGGCAGCGGCGATGTCGTCGAAGCTGGCGTCCGCCGGCAGTTCCTTCTTGACTGAGGTAATGCCCACTTCCTGGCAATCGGCGTGCTTGCCGGCCACGTACTTCATCGACCCGGGGTCCTCGCCCACCAGCAGCGTGCCCAGCCCCGGTTGGATGCCCTGCGCCTTGAGCTTGTTCACTCGCTCGGCAAGGTTGGTCTTGATTTCGGCCGCAATCTGCTTACCGTCGATTTTTGTGGACATCAACGCCCTCCCCTGTAGTTTCGGTGCATTCTATCGAAACGATAGGCTATCGTTGGAACAAGTCAGGATTATATATCGTTCGCTCTCACGAAGAAGGCGTGCCATGGGGACTCAAATCACACGACTTACGCGACTCGCCGCAGCCGGCCTGAGCGCCGTCCTGTTGTTCGCGACCACCGCATGCGCAGCCACCTCCCCCGCTGAAACCGAGCCGGACAACAAGACCAGCGTTCCCGCACCGACCGGGCCGATCAATGTGGTGGCCTCCCTCAATCAATGGGGCTCGCTGGCCGCCGAGCTGGGCGGCGATGATGTGGAAGTCACGTCCATCGTGAACTCCACCAATGTGGATGCCCACGATTTCGAGCCAAAGACCTCGGATGTCGCCAAGCTGTCCAAGGCCCAAATCATCGTGGCCAACGGTGCGGGCTACGATTCCTGGGCCACCAAATCGATGACCAAGACCACGAATATCGTATCCGCCGCTTCCGTCATGGGTGCCGTCGAGGGCGATAACCCGCATCTGTGGTTCTCCAAAGACGCTCGATCCAGCATGGCCACGGCCATCACCGATGCATATATAAAGGCACTCCCCAGCAAGAAGAAAGCCTTCCAGAAGCGGCTCAAGGCATGGCAGGCGGACGAGAAATCGTTGGAAACATGGGCGTCCGAGTTCACCAAGTACCACTCCAACCTCACCTATGCAGCCACCGAACCCGTGGTCTATTATCTGATGGCCGATCTTGGGTTCAAAGATCAGACGCCCAAGGGGTATACGCAATCGACCGCTTCCGGCGGCGAACCGGCACCCGCGGACCTGCAGTCTTTCCAGAAACTCATCGAAGACAAGGGCGTGGATGTGCTGGTCAACAACACGCAGGAAGCCAGTGACGCGACCAATATGATCACTGGCGCTGCCGGTCGCGCCGATGTGCCGGTAGTCGACGTCTCCGAACAAATGCCCAAGGACGCCGACACGCTGAACGCCTGGATCAACCAGCTCATCAACACCATCATCGACGCGGTGGATCCAAGCTATGGCTGTGAAGACGCCACGGACGGCGATACCGCGGACAGCAACGCGAATTCCGATGATTCCAGCGCCGAAGGCTCCGCCACGGATGATGCCAATGCGCAAGACTCCAAGGCCAGCACCGGTTCCAGCACGGACCCCAAGTACATCCGTCAGTGCAAGGCGGCCGCATCCAGTGACTCATCTCAGGATTCGGCAAAGGCCGATGCCGCCAATGGCGATTCCGGCGATGCCTCCGGCAACGACCAGACCGACTCCGGCAAATAGTTAGAAGCAAAGGACACCGGCATCGGATTCGTGCCAATGCCAATAGACGCCTTGCATGAGAAGGGTTGTGCGACCATTGTCGAGATGGCCGCACAACCCTTCTCTTTGGTTATCACCATCCGTACACGATATTGAGAACGATTGTCAGCATCGTTTGCCACAATCGGGCGTTATGAGTGAAACTTCCGATTGCATCGTGTTCAGCGATGCCGCCATCAAGCGTGGCGACCATATCATCTGGCAGCATGGCACCTTCGCCATTCCCACCGGTTCGGTCACGGCCATCGTCGGCACCAACGGCACCGGCAAAACCACGATGATGAGGGCCGAGCTGGGCCTTTTGCCGCTCTGTCATGGCAGCCTGACCGTGCTGGGCAAGCCCGCAGGCGAGATGAACAAACGCATCGGATATGTGCCGCAGAGCTATGTGGCGAATGTCGATTCCAATCTCACCGCCGAACAATCCGTGTTGCTGGGCCTGACCGGCACCCGATTCGGCATCCACCCCATCACCAAGGCCCAGAAAGCCAAAGCGCTCGAGGCGATGGAGTTCACCGGCATCGCCGACAAGGCGCGGTACCGTCTGTCCGAACTGTCCGGCGGTTTGCGCCAGCGTGTGGCCATCGCCCAGGCGTTGGTGTGCGACCCACAACTGCTGATGCTTGACGAGCCGTTGGCCAACCTCGATCTGGCCAGTCAGCGCGCCACCGTACACGTGCTGGCCAAGCTGAACCGCGAACTGAACATGACCATCCAGGTGGTTGCGCACGATCTCAATATGCTCTTGCCGATTCTGACCGGTGCCGTCTACTTGCTCGACGGTCACCCGCACTACGCCGATATGCACAAAGTGCTCGACTCCGACCTACTCACCCACCTCTACGGCACACAGGTGCAGGTGGTCACCACTCCGCAGGGAGACATGTTCGTGACCCCGACGCCGGATGAGCTCCAGGACCAGCCGCAGGATATGCACACGGCAGCCGAAGTGGCGCAATTGCACCATCACGAGCACGGCAATGCCACCAATGGCAGTGCCGCCATCAGCGCCGAGAATCGATAACATCAAGCGAGCCGACCCACAGCCCATCAACGGACTGCAGCTCAGGCATGGAGAAAATACAGAGACATGAGCACCATCAACTTTTCGTATGATCCCGAATGGCTGGATACACTGTCCGCTCCATTCATGACCAACGCCTTCATCGCCGGCCTGTGCATTGCCCTAGCCGCCGGTGTCATGGGATACTTCACCATCGCCCGTCGTTCCACCTTCGCGGCCCATGCGCTGGCCCATATCGGTCTGCCGGGCGCGACCGGCGCGGTGTTGCTCGGCCTGCCCGTGTCACTGGGCATGGGCGTGTTCGCACTGGGCGGCGCACTGGTGATCGGTGCTTTGGGCAAGCGCGTTTCCGAGCGTGAAATCGCCACCGGCACCGTGCTGGCCTTCGCCACCGGCTTGGGTCTGTTCTTCGCGCGATTGTCGAGTTCCGCCTCCCAGCAGATGCAGTCGATCCTCTTCGGCTCGATCCTGACCATCACCACCGGCCAGATCATCGGCTTCGCCGTGTTCGACGTACTGCTGCTGGCATTGTTGGCCATCATCTACCGCCCGCTGCTGTTCAGCTCGCTGGATGAGCAGGTGGCACAAGCCAAGGGTGTGCCGATCGGGCTGATGAACGTGGCGTTTATGGCGATTATGGCCGGTGTGATCACCATCGCCGTGCCGGCAGTGGGCACCTTGCTGATTTTCGCACTGGTGATTACGCCCGCGGCCACCGCCAATATTCTGGCCGGCTCCCCATTCAAGGCAATGGTGATCGCCAGCGTGCTGTGCTTGGTGTCGATTTGGGCCGGACTCGTGCTGTCGGCGATGTTCCCCGCTCCCCCGAGCTTCATCATCGTGACGCTTTCCACCCTGTTCTGGGCTATCGCCAAAGCCGTGGAGACGATGCGGAAGTAATCTCATCCATTTTTTCTTGCCCCCGCTGGCGAATTCATAGCGGGGGCTTTGTTATATCTTCTCCACCAAGGCATTGGCGATGGCGGCGATGCCTTCGCCGCGGCCAGTGAATCCCATATGGTCGGTGGTGGTGGCAGTAACCGATACCGGGCAACCAACCGCCGCAGACAGGGCGGCTTCGGCTTCAGCACGGCGTGTGCCGATTTTCGGGCGGTTGCCGATGATCGCCACCGAGGCCGATGCCGGCGTATACCCGTTGGATGCCAGATGCGCCACAACTTCTTGCAACATATCGATGCCATGCATTCCGGCACCATGCGCGTCCGCACCGACACCGAACAGTGAACCAATGTCTCCCAATCGGGCGGCGGCAAGCAACGCGTCAATCAGAGCGTGCGCGGCCACATCGCCATCGGAATCGCCTTCGATCCCCTCGTATTTGGCGGCATCGGCCTCGCTGCATGAATCAGGCACCGGCCAGTAGAGCCCGGCAATCCACAGTTCACGGCCTGAGCCAGCAGGCGCAAAACGGTGAGCGTCAAAACCCTGCCCTATCAGCACTCCTACAGACCCCATGCAGTCCCCTTCGATGGCGTTGCCCAGACGAACGGCAGCAAACGATTATGAATCACGAAGCCCCGGCGCATCGCATAAGGACACGACCGGGGCCTCAAAACAATCAAATCACTTCTTCTTGGACTTCTTCTCGGCTTCAACACGAGCCAAAGTATCGGCCGCGGCCTCTTCGGGCTCGGCGGTGTGATGCTTGTCGTCACCGGGCTGAGCGGGCTCGTAGCCCAGATTCACGTCGAGCAGACGCTGGGCTTCCGCCTCGTCGATCTTCTCGGACAAGGCGATCTCAGAAGTCAGAATGGCACGGGCCTTGGTGAGCATGCGCTTCTCGCCCGCGGACAGGCCGTGCTCGTCGACATCGCGCTGGGCGAGATCGCGAACCACTTCGGCGATCTTGTTGACATCGCCGGTGGCGATCTTTTCGACGTTCAGCTTGTAACGGCGAGACCAGTTCATCTCTTTCTCGATGATCGGGGTCCGCAGGATGCCGAACACCTTGGCCACTTCGGATGCGGAGACGATGTCACGCACACCGACCTTCTTGGCATTGTCCACGGGAACGTTGATGACCAAACCATCGGAAGAGAGTACGGACAACTGCAGATATTCGCGCGTCACTCCCTTGACCGTCCGCTCGGTAATGGCCTCCACCTTCGCTGCACCATGACGCGGATAGACGACCATATCGCCGACTTTGTAAGACATGTACCCTCCGAGAACTGACGGCTTACACACGAAAACTCGAATAATTATGCCATGCGGTCTGGACCACCCCTATGAGAGCGCTCACAACCACGGAAACACAACGAAAAGGGCAAGAATTCGCCATTTTCAACGCGCCAATGTAGCGTTTTCGACTTCAACGCACGTAGACTTTGGGACATGGCTAAAGAAACGAAGATCAAGGAAGATACCGTCACCGTGCCTGTCGCCCAAGGCGACCTCGATGCGACGAGCAATGCTGAATTCTACAACCCCCACGGAGTTCTCGGCGGGCATCTCGGCATCGGCAAGCATGCCGACACCGCCACAATCCGCGTGCTGCGTCCGCTTGCCAAGTCCGTGACCATCCTCACCCAGGATGGCGAATACCCGATGACCCACGAATACAACGGCGTGTTCGTGGTTACCGTGCCGGCTTCCGGCACTAAGAGGCAGCCCACGATTCCCGACTACCGTGTCAGGACCGAGTGGGAAAGCGGCGCAGTGCTCATTGAGGACGACCCATATCGCTATATGCCCACAGTCGGCGACATGGACACCTATCTGTTCGGCGAGGGCCGTCACGAGAAGCTCTGGGAGACGCTTGGCGCGCATGTGCTGCGCTATGACGATCCGATGGGCGGCGCAGACGGCACGCCCGGCGAACAGGTGGTAGGCACCGCATTCTCCGTGTGGGCCCCGAACGCCCATGCCGTGCGCGTAGTCGGTAACTTCAACGCTTGGGATGGCCGCCGTCATGCCATGCGCGAGCTCGGCTCCTCCGGCGTGTGGGAGATCTTCATCCCCGGAATCGGCGCGGGCGAGACCTACAAGTTCCAGATCCTGAACGCCAATTACACGTGGGAGATGAAGGCTGACCCGATGGAGCGTCAGCACGAAGTTCCGCCGAACACCGCCTCCATCGTCACCGAATCCACCTACAAGTGGAACGATGACGCCTGGATGCAGCACCGCCGCACCACCAACCCGCATGATGGCCCGGTCTCCATCTATGAGGTGCACGCCGGCAGCTGGAGGCAGGGACTGACCTACCGCGACCTGGCCAAGCAGCTCGTGGACTACGTCAAGCAGGAAGGCTTCACCCACGTGGAGTTCATGCCACTGGCCCAGCACCCGTTCTCCGGCTCCTGGGGCTATCAGGTCACCGGCTACTATGCGGTCGACTCCCGTCTCGGTTCCCCCGACGACTTCCGTTACCTGGTCGACCAGTTCCATCAGGCCGGCATCGGCGTGATCATGGACTGGGTGCCCGCCCACTTCCCGAAGGATGCCTTCGCGCTCGGCCGCTTCGACGGCACCCCGCTGTACGAGGACCCGGACCCGCTGCGCGGCGAACACCCTGAATGGGGCACCTATGTGTTCAACTTCGGACGCCGCGAAGTACGCAACTTCCTGGTGGCCAACGCCCTGTTCTGGCTTGAGGACCTGCACGTCGATGCACTGCGCGTGGATGCCGTCAGCTCCATGCTCTACCTCGACTACAGCCGCGAACCCGGCCATTGGCGCCCGAACATCTACGGCGGACGCGAGAACCTGGAGGCCATCGACTTCCTCAAGGAGGCCACCGCCACCGCGTACAAGAACAACCCCGGCGTCATGGTGATCGCCGAGGAGTCCACCGCATGGCCGGGCATCACCGCCCCCACTTCCGCCGGCGGCATCGGCTTCGGCATGAAGTGGAACATGGGCTGGATGCACGACACCCTCGAGTATCTGCACGAGGAGCCCATCAACCGCAAGTGGCACCACAACGAGATCACCTTCTCCATGGTGTACGCCTACTCCGAACACTACGTATTGCCCATCAGCCACGACGAAGTCGTGTACGGCAAGGGTTCCCTGTACGGCAAGATGCCGGGCGATGACTGGCAGAAGCTGGCCGGCGTGCGTTCGATGTTCGCCTATCAGTGGGCTCACCCAGGCAAGAAGCTCTCCTTCATGGGCAACGAGCTGGCCCAGTGGGGCGAGTGGGATCACGACGCCTCCATCGATTGGGATTGCCTGAACTGGCAGGAGCACCGTCAGGTCCAGACCATGGTCGCCGACCTTAACGCCTTCTACAAGGCGCATCCGGCACTATGGAGCCAGGACTTCGACCCGGCCGGCTTCCAGTGGCTGACCAGCGACGATGCCGACCACAACACGCTGAGCTTCCTGCGCATCGGTACCAAGGGCGAGACCTTGGCTGTGGTGGTCAACTTCTCCGGTGAGGCCTGGTCCGATTACCAGGTGGCGCTGCCCACCGGCGGCAAGTGGACCGAAGTGTTCACCACCGATGACGCCAAGTACGGCGGCTCCGACATCCACAACGGCACCTTCGAAGCGGTCGAGGGCGAATATCATTCACGTCCGTTCTCGGCGAAGATCACCGTTCCGGCTCTGGGAGTTGTATTCTTGAAGCCGGAAGACTGAACTGGTCAACAGGCTGAAAGGTAACCGGTTTATTTATGCTCAATACCACAGCGCGTCAGAATACGACACCGCGCACGGTGCTGGTGGTCGAGGACGAGCCCACGCTCGCCACGGCCATCGCCCAGCGCATCACCGCTGAAGGATGGACCGCTCGCGTGGCCGGGGACGGCGCTTCCGCCGTCCAGGCCGCGTCCCAGCTACGCCCCGATCTGGTGATCATGGACATCATGCTGCCGGTTATGGATGGTCTAGAGGCCACCAAACGCATCGTCGCCGAACGTCCGGTGCCGGTGCTGATCCTCACCGCACGTGATGACGAGGCCGACAAGGTCATCGGTCTGGGAGCGGGTGCCGATGATTACATGACCAAGCCGTTCTCCATGCGCGAGCTTATCGCCCGCTGCAAGGCGCTGCTGCGCCGCGTGGAGCGTGCGAAGGTCATCGCCAAGAACTCGGAGAACGAGAAGCTGCTCGACTTCGGTTCGATGGTCATCGACCCGGCCCAGCGCATCGTCACCGTGAACGGCGAACAGGTGCATCTGACCCCCACCGAGTTCGATCTGCTGGCCACGCTGGCCCGCCGCCCGAAGTCGGTGCTCACCCGCGAAAAGCTGCTCGAAGAGGTCTGGGACTGGGTCGACGCATCCGGCACCCGCACCGTCGACAGCCACGTCAAGGCGCTGCGCCATAAGCTCGGTGCCGATACCATCCGCACCGTGCATGGCGTGGGCTACGCTTTCGAGCCGCCGACCGCGTGATGGCATCCAAAAAACAACAGCAATCCCGGCTTGATGCGATGAAACCTCGCGTCAAGCCGGTTGATTTGTTCTCATCTCTGAAGCTGGAACTCAGCGCACTGATCGTTATCGCCACTGCCATCGCGTTTGCCATGTGCTGGTTCCTCCTGAAATTCGGCTGGTCCGGTTGGATCGCCATGCCGCTGACTTTGGTGGTGGCCTTGGGCATCACCTATTTCTTCTCTCGCGGCATCACCGCTCCCCTACGCCAGATGCGCGATGTGGCCGAAGCCATGGCGGATGGCGATTACACGGTCCGCGTGGATATCGATCAGGATCGTCATGACGAGGTCGGCAAGCTGGCTCGCTCGTTCAACGAGATGGCCGGCGAACTCGAGCATGCCGATAAAATGCGCCGCGACATGATCGCCAATGTGAGCCATGAGCTGCGCACGCCCGTTTCCGCTTTGCAGGCGATGGTCGAGAACATGGCCGACGGCGTCACCGAGCCCACTCCCACCAATCTGGAGAGCATCCTCACCCAAACGCAGCGTCTCTCCGATCTCATCGCCTTCCTACTGGACCTGAGCCGTATGGAGGCCGGTGCGGCGAGTCTGAATATCGAAAAGTTCAACTTCGCCGACTTTCTTGACGAGACCATCGAGCCGTTGGAAATCGCCGATGGTGGCCACGCCCACGACATCCGCGTCACCGTGCCGGCCGACATCACGATGGAAGGCGATCAGGACCGCCTGCGCCAGCTATTCACCAACATCATCGCCAACGCGCTGAAACATTCGGCCGACGGCACCACCGTGCTGGTCGACGCCCACGAGGACGAAAACCAAGGCACCATCGTGACCAATGTGGTGAATTTCGGCTCCCAGATTGCACCTTCCGACCGTTTGGACATCTTCCGGCGCTTTGTCAAAGGCAAGACGGGTCCCGGCACCGAGTCGGGCGGCACCGGTCTTGGCCTGTCCATCGCGCGCTGGGCGGCCCAATTGCACGGTGGCACCGTCAAAGTGGTCGACGACACGCGAGGTGCCGATTTCGAAATCATCCTGCCTAAATATCACATCGCCGAACGCTGATATTGTCCGACGTCCTACCGTATACTGTATTCGAACAGATGTTCGAATACAGGGTGGGAGGCGCAGCATGACACAGCAATCCGAGTCACAGGCCATGGCGCACGAGGCCACGCTGTTTGTTATGCAGATGGCCGGCGATTCCATGATCAATGCAGGTATTCACAACGGCGATCTGCTGATTGTCGATCGTTCGTTGGCACCAGTCCCCGGAGATGTGGTTGCGGCTGTCATGGACGACGAAATCGCCATCAAGCGGCTGGTTTCACGGGCCGGCATCACCATATTGCACGCCGAGAATCCGCGATACCCCGATTACATGCCGAGCAACGGCGCTTCGCCTGCTATCTGGGGCATCGTCACCGATGTCATTCACCCGTTGATATCGTCATCGGACCGTCGCACCACGGCATCCGCCAATACCAGCACGCCCACCACCTTGGTGCCGGCCTGCTGAAACGCCTGAACGCATTGCCGCACAGTGGCACCTGTGGTGACGATATCATCAACGAGAAGCACCGCGTCGCCATTGCCGATGAGATCACGCTTCACCCTGACATGACCGGTGATACGACGGGCACGCTGTGCCGAAGAGACCTGCTGCACGGAGCGTGCCTTGGTGGAGGAGCTCAGGGCATTGCATGGTCGCGCATCGACGCCGTACCCACGCAATGCCCCTGCCACCGATTTGGCCAACGGTGCCGTATGGGCACGTCCTCTTCGGCGCATTGACGCCCGCGATGATGGCACCGGAACCACCAATACGCGATGACCCAAGCATGATGATGGTATTGGCGTCTTGTTCAGCAGCGACACCATGATGCGGCCGAACGGGCCGTCAAGCTCGGTATCGTCGTGGTCCTTCCAGTCGAGAATGGCACGACGTACCGCTCCCTGATAAATCGATGCGGACCATATACGGGCTCCGCCACCACTGTCTGCATCCCGTTCCCGGCATTGCGCGAACAGGGCCCAGCATGCCGCACACAATACCTCATCCGGCGCGTCACACCCAGCGCAGCCGCGTGGAAACAGCAGATTGCAGACCTGTGCCCACATCGCATGCCACCACTTGTATACGCTCGGCCCGTCCATAACGCGTCACTATCGAGCTGGAGTATCGAATCGCGCAAGCAGTGCATCCAGCAGTTGTACCGTATCTTGCGGATTCTCAACACGAACACCGATCGCACCGGCCTCAACCGCGGGATAGTCATTACCGGTAGGCGTCATGCGATCACCCACGAACACCATTTCATCGGCCCGTATGCCAAGTGTCTGCGTCAGCTTGCGCACGGCATAGGCCTTATCGATGCCGCATTCGCTGACATCCACACTGGTGTATCCGCCGGCCCTGACCCGCATATGCGGCAGATCGGCCTTGACCGCTTCGACCAGCGCCTGTTTCTTCGTGTTATCGCGATCCCATGCCTGCTTGGCCGCTACGGGCGCGAACTGCCCAAGAGCGGAGAAGGTGATCTGGCTGCCCCTGTTCTCGATTCGAGGCCCCCATACCTGCTGTTCCCACAATCCCAGTTCCCGGGCATGTCGCTCAAGACTTTCCGAGACAGCGGCCACGGTGGCTTCGGACAGATCATGCGCATACACCAAGGCCCATTGCGTGCCATCCCACCGGTAATACCGGGAGCCGGAGGTAGGCATGACATGCAGATTGCCGCGCCTGGCATTCGGGGTGAGTACATCCAGCACCTGCGAGGTGACCACCGCCATGCCGCCCCCTGAGATCAGGGCCACCACCGTATGGTCGAGCAACGCACAGAACCGTTCGATCATCGCGGGCTTCATCGGCTGTTTTGAGCTGGCCAGTGTGTTGTCCAAATCGAAACCGAACACCTTGGCGTTGGAGCAGACATTATCGAAATCAAGTTCGGACCACGAACGTACCACCATTTGTCGTGCCTCCCTCGTTGACGAATGTTCACAGCCAATGAACCAATCCTAACGCATGTTGCCTCCGCCATGCCCTATGGTGGGAACCATGCTTCAGCCACCTTGGAACGCACGAATCTACCGCAACCGCCACGGTCGCGGCACACGAACCCCGATGTTCGGCACCCGTCTGCCCCGTTACCGCACTCGCACCGGCATGTTCGACGATATGGTGGCGGCCCAGGTTCGCAGGCTCGGCCAAGCGTGGCCGGAACTGATACGTCCGCTCCAGTTCGCGGTGGAGGATGTGCCGCCTTCGGATCCGACGCCTTGGCAGACCGAGCCGAATATGACGTCCCAGTGCTTCCCCGCCAGCCACGGCATTCCCGCACGAGTCGTGCTCTACCGCATGCCGTTGCAGACCGAGGCACCTACCAAGCTCGAACTGCAATTGGCCGTCAGGGATGAGCTGGTGGCCCGCATAGCGGAATTGTATGGGCGCAGGCCCGAGGAAATCGACCCCGACTGGGGCCTGTGACAACACTGCGGGCCGTGTCACTTGTAATAAGGTAGTGGCACGGCCCGCAGCTATATCGCCGCCGAAACATCATCAAACTGACGCTTCGGCGAGCATACCCTTCTACTTGACGATGGAGGAATCGTTCCGAGCCCAGACATGAACCGTGGCGGGCATCAGCGTTGAAGCGTCGATGACGGACAATCCGGCGATGTCCTTGTCTTGCAACGAATCGTGACTGAACCGCGCTCCCCAGCTCACTTTCTTGGATGAGTCCTCCAACATCAGCACGACCGCGGTGCCATGATCGCCGGAAAGATTGCCGGCTTCAATCGTTTGTGCTGCGTTCGCATCCAGTGTGATTTCCTTGGAGGTTACCGAAGCACCGGCATCATCGTAGGCGCGCAAGGTGACCGTCCTGCGCGCATTGGACGTATTGGCCAGCGTGATGGAGGCCTTTACTCCGTCGGGAAGGGCCAACCCCGAGAATTCGGATGGCTCGCCGGCATTGACCAATGCGAAATCGGCTTGGCCGGAGTCACCGGAGCGTGTGGCCTTGACGGAGAACGACACGGCGTCCTCTGCGGTGGACATCACGCCCAACGCCCCATCAGGAGCTTCTCCCAAGTCGATCGCCGTCACTTTATCAGCAGTGACGGTGGCATCTTTGGCGGGAACCAAGCCTTTGGCGGTAATCCATGACAGCCCGGTGCTGGTGTCTGCCTTGGCGAACAGATAAGCGGTGACCGCATCGCCGGCAGTGATGGACGGCGCCACCGATGCATTGGATGCGGTCGGCAGCGGCAGCGCGAAATCAGAACCCTTCGGTGTCAGACCATCCATGGTCACCGTGCGCACCACGGACGCGATAGGAGTCTCCTTGCTGGAAACGGTCACGAACAGACCATGCTGCCCATCGACCGCGGCGGACAGTTCCATCGAGGACTCCCCCTCGGCTGGCACAGACAGCGTGGATTGGGTGGACAATGCCATTTTCCCGGCTGTCTCGGAACCCCAGACGGCAATGTCGACGGTGGTCGGCTTGGTGGAGAGATTCGAGACGATGAGCTGCTGTGTGGTACCGGTCGTGCTGTCGGAGAGCAGGAACGACTGGCTGAGCGAGGTCGATACGCAGGATGCCGCCGATATGCCTCTCACATCGCCATCATCGGCCCATGATGCGATGGTGCCGACGGTGCCGGTGCCAGCTGCGGCCTGCAGCATACGGGTATTGATCAGACGAGCTCCCTGATTGATCTTCTGAGCACCGGTTTTCACCGAGGAATCGTCGGTCGAATCGGCGTCTTTCAAAGTTACGTCATCTGAACTGGACTTTTGCCCGATCGCCGAGACAGTGGCGCTGTAGACGGAGCCGAACGCCGCATAGCGCGCTTGTGTGCTCAGATTGCCGACAGTGGCCTGGAAGGCGCTGTCGCCGTACGTGCCGGTATCGGCCAATCCTATAGGTGCCGGGCAGTAGGTTTCGGACTGGGTCGGACTAACGGTCTGGTCGATGGCATTATCGGAAGCGGCCACCTTATCCACCCAGATATTGGGGATGGGGGCCATGACGAGAACGACGAACAGCGCAATCAACACCAGCATGGTGATCACACCGAGCACGATGCCGATCGCACGTTTGAAACCAGAAGTTTTGTTGCTCATGCCTGCTCCTCCAATCCGTAGGACGGTCGTCTGCGAGGCATGGCGACCAAGCAGTACAACGCCGTGATCACACCTAGGCATATCAGCCAGGCGTGCCTCCAGACACTATGCTGTGCACGTTGCTGCCATGAGGTATCCACCTGCTGTGAGGCGCTGCTACGCAGCGTCAGACGATAGTAGCTGCCGCTATCCGTGGAGACCAGGGACTGGGTGCCGTTCGATGCGGCGATATTCGCGCTCAACTGTTCATACGGCATGTCGTTCAAGGAATCGCCGGTCTCGGGAACCACGTAGATGCCGCCGAATCCAAGCGCGCTGATGGCCGCGATGGCCTCTTCGTCGGGATTGGACAGCAGCGAGGCACAGGCCTGGGCCAGTTGTTCGTCAACCGCATCATGCTTGCCGGACAGCAGGCGCGCCCGCTGGACCGGAGAGCTGTCGATCAAATCGCCGCGCGAGGTGCGCATCACCGCATAGTTGACGATGTTGCGGGTCTCCGCGCTCACGGCAAGCACACGATGATCGGCACCGGCCTCCAGATAATCGGTGGTGACCATGGGCAGGCCGTTTTCAGACACGCCCAGTCCCGCATCCTTATGACGTTCGATGCCATACATGCATTGGATGCCAATGCAGCACACCAGTATCAGAGCAAGCACCACACGGCCAGACACGATGAGCACATGCAGACGGTCCTTTTTCGATGCGGGATCACTGCCAAACGCATGCAACGGTTGGAATCGCTTCACCGCCCCACCAGCGACGAGACACACGCAGGCGAGGAAGCCCAATATCATCATCGCGATGCCCGGCTGCGCGGAACCGGCCACGACACCATCGGCATCCACGGTTATGGCCACACGGCTGGAGACCAGGGCGAGCGCGCCTCCGCAGACGATTACCACCCACATCAGTCGCGAGGTCCGCAACGCGAACGGCAGCACCAGCGAAGCAAGAGCAAGCAGCGTGATGACGCCAAACAGCACAGTGACCGCCAAATCGGCATAATCAGTCGACCCCATTCGCCATCCCAGCGCACGCTGTGCGGCCTCAAGCAGACTCAGCGACGCCGGCGACCCGTTGGCGGATGACGTTGGCACCGTGATGTCGCCGAACAGTTGACGCCACATGCCCAAATCGGCGTAACGCACCGCATTGACGAGCGTAGGAGCCACCGCAAAGGCGGCAGGAACCGGAATTAGCAACAGCATGGCGCGCTTGCGACGCACGAATAGCAGGAACATCAGGAACACGACGATCAGCGCGAACAGCAGCTGCGGTTCAGCGGCCACCACAGGGATGAAGCACAGTGCGGCGATGGCCGCGGCCTGAACGGATGTGCGCGGCTTGAGCGGGTCTTCGGTATGGTACATGCCCACGGCACGGAACACGAATGCGAACGCGGCCGGCAGGAACACCATTACGGTAAGCATCGGCATATTGGCCTGCGCATACCAGCCGAACATAATGCCGGTGGATGCCCACAGCAGTCCTCCCAGCACACGAACCACGTCCGAGCGGGTGAATACGCCCGCCAGCGCCCAGAACGACAATGCGCTCAGCGGCGCGGCCACAAACAGTATCATCGCCAAAGCGGCGGTCACATGGCCGAGCGTGACCAACGAGGCCAGCATCAGCACCAGCAGCCACGGCGTGGGCGGCGCAGGAATGCCGGTGCCGCTGCCAAACACCCACGGCGTGGTGGCGGACTGCACCAGTTGCGTGAAGCTGGCACCGGTGGGAAGCAACACATCGGAATACAACGATCCGCCGGAGAATATCGAACGGAACACCGGCCAATACATCACCGCGATGGCCGCAAAGCACACCAGCGCCATCACCACGGCCGCACTCCAGCGATATATGGTGCGTGTCCGCAGATGGGCACGTTCCAGCGGACTGAGCAGCACTCTGCCCTGCTGGGATTGGAATGCATCCCGACGATCATGGAACTGCTTGATCTGCTGGCTGTCTGCGAACAAGACATGCAGGGACGATGCGGCGACCTTCGATTGTCTGGCCACCAGACTGCGTGATTTCATGTTTCCCGCGATATCGGCCAAGGCCAGCCATGGCAGGCACAATTGCACCCATGCTTCATACGGCTTCTTGCCGAACATCATGGATATGGCCATGCCAAAACTGCGGAGCAGCCTCCACAGCCAGACGATAAACCAGGACGACATGGCCAGGTCCGTGTACAGATACCGCTGTTGGGAGCGATGCACCGTCATCGCATGATTGACCGTGTGATCGTCCTTAAGCGGTTCCCCGCCTCGCGTACGAATGCCCTCATACCGTGCGCGACGATGTGATATCTCCGCTTGCGGGACAACCACCACGCGTCCGCCGCTCAGGCAGACACGGCGGCAGAAATCAACCGATTCGCTGTAGGTGGTCAGCCAGGCATTGATGCCCCGCAGTCGCGTGAATTGCGACATGGACACCAGCGCGCCTGCCAGCGACACCGCAAACACATCCTGCCGCCCGTCATACTGCTCCTGATCGGGTTCTCCATCGACCACCAGGGAATGCACGGCGTGGTGACCCGCATACATACCGACATCATGCAGATGGGAGCCTTCCCAATCGCACTGTTTGCACCCGAGCACACTGGCGCCCGGCGTATTGCGCCACGCCTCAAGCAATCGTTCAAGGCATGAGTCATCCGAAGGGCGGGAATCATCATGGAGCAGCCACAATGCGCGGGGAGCGTCATCCAGATCGGCACGATCCAATGCCCGGCTGACCGCATCGCCGAAGGAGCGTGCGCCCTTGGCCGAGACGATGTGAATGGTCACATGCTTGGACTGCGGCACCTCCATCACCGGCCCCGATGGCGAGGGGATGACCTCGAACGAGGTGGTTATCCTCGAACTGGTGCGCCCGGTCGCGTCGGCGATGATGACGACCCCCGGAAGAACATTCTGCGTCAATACCGAACGCAATGTAGACCGGAGGAAACGCATATCCTCCTCAACGGTGATCACAGCCGTAATGCCGGTATCCACATCCTGCCTATGCGTATATGGTCGAGAAGACATGGCGTCGGCCAACGCCTCATGAATATCGCTATTACCTGTCGGACTCATAAACTCCCAGTGTACGCACCAGACTTGAAGGGGGTGTGTGGAGCTACGCCCGCTCCCGGTGCTCTCGCTTATATCGACGGCGTTCGCGCTCGCTCATGCCACCCCAAATACCGAATCGCTCATCATGGTCGATGGCCCATTTCAGGCATTGCTCACGCACTTCGCATTTTGCGCACACACGTTTGGCATCACGGGTCGAGCCCCCCTTTTCCGGGAAGAACGCCTCCGGATCGGTTTGCGCGCACAACGCCTTGTGCTGCCAAGATACATCGCCATCAGGTCGGAATAGTCCCCACAATTCGTGCCATGGCTCTTCGGCTGAATCGTCGACCACACCCCACATGCGATTCTCCTTGCCTATTGAGCTTTTCATACGGACTAAATTACACACATGCAATTTCGGTTTTGTCAAATTCTTTCTCGTGTCATTACATCATTTTTATGGAACTGTGTGCTATGGCGTGAACGCGATGCCCTGACGCCGTTGCACATGATATTGTGCCGTTCCTGCGCAGGAACACCATAGCGCAGGAACACCCGGCGGATGCTGTGTCAAAGTGTCATTCAGACAATCGACAGTTTCAGGAGGGGTTATGACGCAGGAATCAGGTGGGGCGGATCCGCATATCAACCCGCCAAGCTTCATTCCTGCGGGAAATCGACGCACCCGGCCTTCCGGGCAGGTGCCACGCTCCTTCGCCCCCGCCCGAACCTCGCGCCAGTCAGGTCAAGCTCCATCGGCCCGTCCGTCCGTCACGGGAAATGACATCGAAGAGCCTCAACTGAACGCCAACGCCACGGCAAGCGCCAACGTCGCGGACAACGGCAGGCGGACTCCGCCCAGTTTTTCTCCGAAAACCGGACGCGCCACTCGCAGCACGGCTCCGGATGCCGCCGCACCGCGCAGCATTCCGCCGTCGCGAGCGCGGATGTCTTCCGGCTCATCCCGCAACGCCGTGCGCAATCCGTCGGATATGCCGGTTTCCCGGCCCTCATCGCCAGCAGCAAACGTGTCCACGAAGTTCAGCCATCTTGGCCGGCCGGCGGCGGCAACGGCGAAAACGGTAACGGCACGCCGTCCGCGAGCCTTACGCATCACCCTATGCGCAATCGCGGTACTGGTGGCGGCGTTGATTCTTTCCGTTTTCGGTGCCTGGCAATGGGTGGACAGCAAACTGAATCGGAGCGACTGGCTGACCGACACCCCCAACACGCCGGCCTCGACTTGGCTGATTCTTGGCTCCGATGAGCGTGACGGTTCCACCGATTACGGCGGCGTAGACAATATCTCTGGCTTCAGGACCGATACGATTCTGGTGCTGATCAAGCCCAAAAGCGGGCCGAGTTCGTTGGTTTCCATTCCCCGCGATTCGCTCATGAACGTCGATAACCAGTACATGAAAATCAATGCGGTGGCGCTGATTGCGGGCAAGAAGGCTTTGGTAAGCAACGTCGAGCAGATCACCGGCCAGAAAATCGATCATGTGGCACAGATTAAGTTCGGCGGTCTGCAGAACGTGGTGAACGCCTTGGGCGGTATCGAACTGTGCTATGACGAGGATGTTCAGGATTCCTATTCCGGACTGAACTGGAAGGCGGGATGCCATACGGCGGATGGTTCCACCGCATTGTCCTTCTCTCGTATGCGATATGCCGACGCGCGAGGAGACTTCGGACGCAACGAACGCCAGCGACAGGTCATCTCGGCCATCGTCAAGAAGGCTTCCAGCAGTGAGACCCTGACCAATCCGTCCAAAATCGTGGCAGTGTCCAATGCCGCGATGAGCGCACTCACCGTGGACGAGAAGACCAACCCTTACACGTTGCTCACCATGGCGCTGGCGTTCAAAAGCGCCACCGGCTCGAATGGCATCTCCGGCAGCGTGTACTGGTCCGACCCCGATTATTACGTTGATGGCGTTGGTTCCTCGGTGCTGCTTGACGACGCCAAGAACACCGAACTGTTCAATCAACTTGCCGACGGCACGTATAAGGCCGGCACCGTGGGCAATCTGGCGGAAGGCTGACCGACGCTTTCCCGGAGCCCATCGGCTTCATCATCGGCGCATGATCGTCACCGTTGCCTACACCGCCAATCATGCACGGGCAAAATGTCATGTGGATAACTCGGCAAGCTAGAACCACATACCTTGATTCGGCTTGCGCTTTCGGCATGCGTTCCCCCACGCTGGAAGCATGACATCGCAGCAGAACGATTCGAAGCGACATTCCGTCCATACGGCATCCGCCGTATCCCGGGCGAAGCACCGTTTGGGCGCGCCGCCATTGCGCGCCCGCCTGACCATGTTTGCCGCGGCATGCCCGATGATCGCGCAGGCATTGATGATGGTCATACTGCTGTTGCACGGGCAATGGCTGTTCGCCGCCATGATCGCACCGGGCATATTCGCCTGTCTCATGTCCCTGCTGCTGACGCTCCCCTCGCCTCCAGGCCCGGAGAAGGCTCCCGATCCGCAACAGGCAACGATCGATGTCGGTATCACGGGCGACGCCGATGACCGCGCCGCAGACCTCCGTCATGCGCCGTCGCAGCCGATAGAATCGCTGCTGCACTTCGCACGCCTGCCATGGCGCGCCATTGTGGGCCGCTGGCTTGAACCCCTTGACCTTGCGGTGCCGATCGGCATGACCGGAAGCGAGCCGCTGATGCTCGATCTGAACCGTCAGGGGCCGCATGCTCTGGTGGCCGGCACCACTGGTTCCGGAAAATCCGTGTTGCTGCAAAGCTGGTGTCTGGCGCTCGCCTCGATGAACGGGCCTGAGCATCTGAATTTCGTGTTCTTGGATTTCAAAGGCGGTTCCGCGTTCCGCAAACTCGAACGGTTGCCGCATACCGTGGGCAGCGTATGCGATCTGGATCTGGCGCATGCCGTACGCGCGTTGCGTGCGCTGGAAGCCGAACTGACACGCCGTGAACAGCTGTCCGCCGCTGTCCATGCTTCCGATATCCGCGATATGGTCAATCCACCACCGCGCCTGATCGTGGTCATTGACGAATTCCATGCCCTGAAGGACCAGCTCCCGGATTATGTGAATCGTCTGGTGCGTATTGCCTCGCTCGGCAGGTCACTGGGCATGTATCTGATCGCCTGTACGCAGAATCCCATGGGTCAGGTCAGTGCCGATATGAAGGCGAATATGTCCGTCAGCATTTGTTTACGGGTTCGGGACCGTCTGCAATCATGCGAGCTGCTTGGCGATGGTCGTGCCGCCGACCTCAGTCCGGCAATGCCCGGTGCGGCGTTCTGCAACGATTCCGAACAGGTGACGGCATTCCGCTGTGCAACGGCACGCGATATCGATGCGGTGTGCCGCCAGATCGCGTTCGCATCGCGGTTCGTCGGAAGCCCGCCGCAACCGTCCCTGTTTACCGCGCCACTCCCCCGGCACGTAAAAGACCGGACTGTGGCCGACCACGCACCGCAACGCATTCGATTTGGACTTGCCGACGATGGCATCAACCTGCGAGAGGCGACGGTATCCCTCACCGGTGGCAATATCGGTGTCATCGGCCCGCAGGGGCGCGGCAAAACCACGTTGCTGAAAACATTGGCTCGACACGCCAGCATGGCTGATGGCTTGGCGGTACGTGTCAGTTCCCCGCATCGTCGGGTATGGAGCTCGCAATGGCTTCATGGCGGCCGTCGCACGCCGTATGCCAGCTCGGATGCACCACCGCCTCCGCATATCGTGTGGTTCGTCGACGACGCCGATGAGTTGTTCGACCCATTCCGCACCGACGAGCAGGCGCTGTCTTTCACACATGCGTTGGCCGATGAGTCCGTCAGCGTGGTATTCGCCGTCAGCACGATTCGCCCGATACGTATACCGGAGCATTGCAATACCAGAATCGTGTTCCCGTGCGGGGAGAGAACGTCCGATCTTATGGCCGGAGTCCCCGCTCGCCTATTGGATATGATGAGTCATATCGATGCCGACAACGCGGGCCGGGCCGTGCTCATCGAGGGCACATCGGCATGTCTGGTGCAGTGCGCTTCGTGAAAACTTCGGTTTTTTCTCGGCAAAACCTCTTGAAAATCACCACGGTTCGTGGTTACCTTGGTACTGGACTTAAGGAACAACACCAGCCACGGGGCTTTTAAGGGAGGCAAGCAATGAGCAGCGCTTTTGATTGGCGAGCCAAGGCCGCATGTCGTGACAAGGATCCGGAACTCTTCTTCCCGGTGGGCAACACCGGTGCAGCCTATCAGCAGATTGAGGAGGCCAAGGCCGTGTGCCGCACCTGCAAAGTGATTGACGCATGCCTGAAGTGCGCACTGGACACCAATCAGGATTACGGCGTGTGGGGCGGCTTGAGCGAAGATGAGCGTCGTGCGCTGAAGCGCCGCGCCATGCGCGCCCGCCGTTCTCAGGCCATGCAGATGCAAATCTGATGTTTTGATTATCGCTTCGTCATACTAGGAAACCCTCCCGCTTGGGAGGGTTTCCTCATTTCGGGCTTCGCATCACTCGTCCTGAGCAGCCCTGAGCTTCATATCAAGCACCACGCGGGTGCCGCCTTCGCGGCGCGGCTCCCAATGCACGGAACCACCGAAATCATTGGTCACAAAGGTGTTGATGATCTGCGTGCCCAAACCGGAACCGGAAGAACGAGCCAATCCACCCTGTTCTTCGGAGCCGAGACCGGAACCGTCATCCTCGACCACCACATTGAGGTTCGGGCCGGAGCGGCCCACGGAAATCGTGATATGGCCATCCTTGCGGCCTTCGAACCCATGCTCCACCGAATTGGTGATGAGCTCGGTCAGCACGAGGGACAGCGGCGTGGCATCCTGAGCGGGCATCATGCCGAACTTGCCCATGTAGTTGATATCGATGTGCTGGTCTTTCATCGTGGCTAGGTCCACGGCCATGCGCAGCAGGTTGGCGATCACCTTGTCGAAGTCGACGACCTCGTCGGCGGTCTGGCTCAATCCCTCATGCACCATGGCAATGGTCTGCACGCGGCGTTGCGCCTCCTGCAATTCCTTCTTGACCTCATCCGACTCGGTCTTACGAGCCTGAAGCCTCAGCAATGCGGAGACGGCCTGCAGGTTGTTCTTGACACGATGGTGAATCTCGGAAATCGTAGCGTCCTTGGTCTGCAGCTCCTGCTCACGACGGCGCAGCTCGGTGACGTCACGGCATAGCAGAATCGCTCCGATACGGCCGTTGTTGTCATACAAGGGCAACGAGCGCATCGAGACGGCGGAACGGTTGGCGTTGAGTTCGGAGTCGACCGCGGCTTTGCCTGTCAACACCAACGGCAGGGTTTCCGGAACAGGGTCGTTCTCCTTCAATAGCTGTGTGCCGAGTTCGCTGAGGTAATGGCCAGGCATGGTGGTCAGCAGACCGAGACGCCTAAAGCAGCTGATGGCGTTCGGGGCTGCGTATCGAACCACGCCGTCCATGGTCAGGATGATGAAGCCGTCCGCCACGCGAGCGATATGGCGTTGGCTCATCACCGAATCCTTGTAGGGGAATTGGCCTCGCGGAATCATCTCGTACAGATGCTTGCCGGCGTTGATGCTTTCCGACTCATATCGGCCGTTGGATTCTCGTGTGGCCATATTGGTCTCACGCACGACCAAGCCCAAGGTCTTGCCATTGTGCCGAACCGGCGCGTACACGTTGCAGACGGTCGCCTTGCCCACGGTTCTCAATACCGTGGAGCGGAACACCACGCTGGAGAGCATGGCGGCGTCCAATTCGCCGACCATGTCGTCCGGCATGACGTTTCCCACCACGTCTTCCGCCCGCAGCGTCATAACGGTGGATGGACGGCATTGCTCGGCCACCACGTATTTGCCATCGCCATCCTGTACCAGCAGCAGCAGATCGGCAAAGCTCAAATCGGCGATCACCTGCCAATCGGCGACAAGATGATGCAGCCACTCGCGGTCCTCGTCGTCGAAGTCGGGGCGCGTTGCAAGGATATGTGAAAAATCAGCCATATCCCTATCATACGCAGACGCACCGCCGCCGTCGCGGCAAGCCACACGGGCAAGTACGACGACTATGACGACATCGCATCTTCAATACCGCGCCAATCGCGTTGCACGGCTTCCCGCCCGTGGCCAAGGTGCCGGCATGTTGCTTATCGTACACGGCAAGCATCACGTACAGTTTGATATCCGAAGCCGCCACCATATTGCCGGCATTGCTGTGTCCATGGAACCCATCATCGCGTTTGCCTGCGCTTTGGCGTTGTCATCGCCATTGTCCTGGGCCGCAAGATAGACCGGCAGATAGAAATCGGCAGCCACGAATTGCTTGCCGGACTGCGACGTGGTCGCGATGGTGGCGTCCTCTGAGGAGTCGGCGGATGTTCCATCGATGACCATGGCGGAGACGGCCACATCGGAGGACGAGTATGAATCCGCGATGTCAGACAACTGGCTGGATGTGATCACCGGAGTGGAAGGCTTCGACTTCTCCGTCGAGCTTTTCTTGGACGAATCGTCGCTGTTCTTGTCTTTGGCGCTATCAGACGTGTTCTTCTTGGCCTTGGACTTGGCGTCAGAAGAATCCGTCGTGCCATCATCGGCGGAATCCAACGCATCGGCCCCGGTCGACTGTGCCGATGTTTGCGCCTGCGGCTGAGCTCCCCACAATCCCATGCTATGGGTGATGAACAAGCCGATGACTAACGCCACGACACAAATCAGCGCGATGAGCACAATCACCACCGCTTTGGTGTGATCGACGCCAGGACGCCCGGCGGGAGATTCAGGAGAAGCAAGTGCCGCCGGATTGGCCTCGGGCTGCTCCAATGGGCTTCCGCACTGCGAACAGAAGGCATTTCCTTGCTCGTTGGCAAACCCACACTCCGTGCAATACACCATCGCCGAGCCCTTTATTGCTGCGACGTTCTCATCTTCGGATTCCATAGTATCGCCGCCATTGGGTGATAGTGTTCGTGCGAGTCGGTATTGACAAGCATAAAAGTTACGCTAACGTAGGTTACGGCAGCGTAAGAAGCGTATCGTCAACTCGTGAAACGGGGGCATCACCATGGCATCAACAACCGGCGACTCGGAAAAGACGATGCATCACGACGCTCATAACAGCGCGACGATTGCAGAGGATGCCACCATCGCATCCAAGCGTCAGGCGGCTATCGAGGCGCGCGAACAGGCGTTGCAGGCCAAGGCTGATGCCGTACGGGCCAAGGCCCAGTTCAAGGCCGAGGCCATTCGAGCCAAAGCCGAGGAGAAGGCCCGGCACAAGCTCGCCAAAGCGGAGAACCGTGCGCTGAAAATCGAGGGCATTGCCCCTGCGGAAGTGGAACGCAAGATTCGTCTCGACGTGCACGGACGGCCAAAGCCGTTGATGCGCGGCTGGATTCACGCGATTGCCGCTCCCCTGTCATTGGCGGCAGGCATCGTGCTTATATGCTTGGCACATGGCGCGAGTCTGAAGTGGGCGTGTGCCGTGTTCATGACAGCGTCGCTGATTCTGTTCACCAATTCGGCCTGCTACCATCTGGGCGATTGGAGCCCGCGCGTCACCGATGTGCTGCGGCGTATCGATCATGTCAACATCTTCCTGCTCATTGCCGGCACGTATACCCCGGTTTCGTTTGCGCTGGAACCGTTCTGGCGCAATGTGATCATCATATCGATGTGGGCGTGCACGGCCATCGCCATCGTGATTCATGTGATCTGGATCAATGCACCACGCTGGCTGTATACGGTGGTGTACATCATCTTCGGCATCTACGGCCTGGCTTATATGGTGATGTTCTGGAATTCGCCGTATGCGGGGCCAGCCGTGGTGGTGCTGCTGTGCGCCGGCGGTGCCTGCTACATCCTCGGCGCCATCGTCTACGCCTTGCGCAAGCCCGACCCTTGGCCTCGCGTCTTCGGATTCCATGAGATTTTCCACTGCGGAACGGTGGCCGGATATGCCTGCCATATGGTGGCCATCTACATGGTGATCGTCTCGCTGTGGCAATAAGCGCTACGACATATAAGTATGCCCCCGCCTACGGGGGCATACCAGTCACTTAACTCAGGCCAGCGGCTTGGCGGCCTTGACAGTCACGGACAGCTCGCGGCCGTTCGGTGCGGTGTAGGAAACGACGTCGCCCACCTTGGCGCCCTCGATGGCCTTGCCAATCGGGGAATCCGGGGTCATGATGTCGTAGTCGGTGCCGGCCACGATGTCACGGCTGCCGAGCACGTAGGTCATCTCGTTGCCGTTGAGCTCGATGGTCACCACAGAGCCCTCGCCCACGGTGCCTTCCGGAGCATTCTCGATGATCTTGGAATCGCGCAGCTTGACGGTGAGCTCGGTGATGCGGCCCTCGTTCTTGCTCTGCGCCTCACGGGCGGCCTGGTAGCCGCCGTTCTCGGACAAGTCGCCCTCGGCACGCGCCACGGCGATCTTGTGCGCGATTTCCTCACGCAGCTCACCTTCACGATGGGCGAGCTCTTCCTTCATCTTGTTGTATGCTTCCTGCGTCAGCAGGTAGACCTTGTCCTCAGCCATATCGTCCTCCTGAACCGTTGTCGATGCTGAAACAATCTTCGTTATTTATGACAAAACGCCGGCTATGACCCCGGCGTTCGTCATGTGCTGACCTATGGTCAGCGGGTGGAAATGATGTCGATGACGAACACCAGCGTGTCCTCGCCGCCGATGCCGGCCTGCGGGATGCCGCGGGAACCGTAGCCGTATTCCGGCGGAATGGAAACCACCAGACGCGAACCCACGTTATGGCCCGGCACAGTCTGGTCCCAGCCCTTGATGACCTGTCCCACGCCGATGCCGAAACTGGCGGGCTGATGACGGTCGAAGCTGGAGTCGAATGGGGTGTCCTTACCCCACACCACGCCGTGGTAGTTCACGGTGACGGTGTCGCCGCGACGCACGATCGGGCCGTCTCCCTCGGTCAGCTCCACAACCTTGAGGCCCTTCGGGGCTTCGGGCGTCGGGAACTCGATAACGGGCGTGGTGCCAAATTCGGCGTTCACCTGAGGCATCTGATCTGTCATTAGTCCTCCTTCAAAGACACAATGCGCCCTACCTTAGCACCATCGGCGAATCGGCGGTAGTCCTTCATACGACACGCTGGCCGTATACGTCAATTCCGGTCATCATGCTGGTGAATACCGGACATGTCAATCAGCATTCGACGACATTGACGGCAAGTCCACCCTTGGAGGTCTCCTTGTATTTGGCCATCATGTCTTCACCGGTCTGCTTCATGGTTTCGATGGCCTGATCAAGGGTCACGATGTGTGAGCCGTCGCCGAGCATGGCCATACGCACGGCGTTGATGGCGGTGTTGGCGGCCATGGCATTGCGCTCGATGCATGGAATCTGCACCAATCCGCCCACCGGATCGCAAGTCAGACCCAAGTTGTGTTCGATGCCGATCTCAGCAGCATTTTCCACCTGTTCCGGCGTGCCGCCTACGACTGCGGCAAGTCCGGCCGCCGCCATCGAACAGGCCGAGCCGACTTCGCCCTGGCAACCGACTTCCGCACCGGAAATTGAGGCGTTGCGTTTGAACAGGTATCCGATGGCACCGGCGGTCAGCAGAAACGTGACCACGCCCTGTTCATTGGCGTTGTCCACGAAATGCCAGTAATAGTGAAGCACGGCGGGAATGATGCCGGCGGAACCGTTGGTCGGAGCGGTTACGATGCGCCCGCCTCCGGCATTCTCCTCAGAGACGGCCAAGGCGAAGAGATCCACCCATGCGGCGTCGGAAGACTCGAGCACGGCGTCTTTGCGCCGGCTGTCGCGGCGCAGCACATCGGAATTCGAGGCGAGACGCCGATACATTTTCGGCGCGCGGCGGGGTACGTCAAGGCCACCGGGCAATGTGGGTTCCGCCGAGGTGCATCCGTGGTCCACACAGGCGCGCATAACACGCCAGATGGCATCAATATCGGATCGGACCTGGATGCCCGAGCGTGAAGCGGTTTCGTTGGCCCATACAAGTTCGGCGATGCTGAGATGATGTTCCCGGCATAACGACACCAGTTCAGTGCATGATGAGAACGGGTAGGGTGCCTCGACGCCGAAATCAGTGGATGATGACTCGTCCGCATCGGCAAAGGAGGCGCCTTCCGGAGGGCGTTCATGAATGCCGATCATCGGGTCTTCGGGAGCGCCTTTGCGCACGAATCCGCCGCCGATGGAATACCAGACCTGTTCGTCGACCAAGCTTGCGGCGGCGTCGAACGCCTGGAATCGCATGCCATTGGGGTGCGCGGCCATGCGCTTCCATTGTTCGAACACCACGTCACGGTCGTAGTCGAAATGGATGCGTTTGAGGCCGGCGAGGTTCAGAGTATCATCCAACGCGCAGATCTCGCGGATGTGCATCATGTGGTCGGTATCCACGGTGGCCGGCAGATTGCCTTCGAGCCCAGCCATCGCAGCACGATCGGTGCCGTGGCCGAGACCGGTCAGCGCCAGAGAACCATAAAGCGTGATTTTGACACGTGCGGTGCGATCGACCAAATGGTCGGCCTGCAACGAGGAGGCGAAAGCATGTGCCGCGACCATCGGGCCTACGGTGTGCGAGGATGAAGGTCCGACGCCGATGGTGAACATGTCAAGCACACTGAACATTTGGCTCCTTCTCCCCTGCTGGTTCGGCATGCCGGTGTTACCAGGCGTCATACCATCACGATATCGTATCCCAGCCCAGCGCCCGGAATCGCTTTCGCCTTGTGCGATGATGGCCGCGCGCGTCATGCCGGCGAGCGATAAGTCAGTCAGTGAGACAGTGCGGAGAACATCATGACCAGTACGATGATACCGATGATGGCCAATACGATCTGCACCACCATCAGCCCGATGGTCAGTCCCTTCTTGGTGGCGATTTTGGGCGCGTACGCCTGTGCCAACAGGAAGGCGATGAAGCCGAACACCGCGTAGTTGACGGTCAGGGCCATCACATCGCCGTTCGACAACACCACGCCGTTCAGCGGCTGGTTCAGCGTGTTCATCATCGCGCTCATCACGAACATGCCCCACACGCCGTAGCCGATTAATCCGACGACGCCGTACAGCCATGGCTTGAGTTTGTCGTTGGCACGCAGGGTCAGGGCTTCGGCACACCACAACAGGGCGAAGCCGACGATGTAGGTGAACGCCACGGCGATCAGTATCACGATAGTCGCCCATGGCAGGAGTGCGGCCACATTGCCGATCATGGACAGATAGAATCCCGAGCAGGCGATGGCACCAACGGTGAGTGCAGTGCCCGCAATGACGGCTTGGGCAAGCATGGTGGGCAGTGCGCCTTGTTCGACTCGTTCGACATCGGTCCAGCGTGAAGCCATGTGGATTCCTCGTTTCATCAGGTACATCGTCACAACGCCACATAGCCTAACGGCCTTTTGTTTCGGCCTTATAAGCTCTCCACATAGTGAGCTGCGAGCCCCCTCTGACGAGGGGGGCTGTCGGCGAAGCCGACTGGGGAGAGACCACGGCACAGCCGCAAAAACGGCATCGGCCACAGGCCGATTTCAAGGTGCCTCCGGTGGGACTCGAACCCTACGGAGAAAAGCCGCTTAGACCTACTCCCGTCTCGATTATGCGGCTCTCGAAACCTCATTTGCCCACATTTTGCCCACATTCTCGCGCGCCAGCATCTCACCCATGCGCTCCGACAGCTCGTCCAGATCATCATCGAAAAGGTCGGCGTACACGTCCAACGTCATGGCCGCGCTCTTGTGCCCCAACTGCCGTTGCACGGCCTTCACGTTCGCGCCCGCTCTGACCATGAGACTCGCGGCCGTGTGCCTCAGGTCATGGATTGTGAGGTGGCCGGGTATGCCGGCACGCCGCAGGCCGACCGACAGCCAACCGTCATCGCGGCTCGCATTACCCCACTCGCGTATCATCATGCCCTCGCGTCCCGGCTGTTCGAATAACAGGTCGCCGGGTTTCCGGTCTGCGCACAGTCTGCGCATGATCGGGTCCAGCACGACCGGGTACATGATGGCGCGGGCCTTGTAGGTCTTGGTGTCATCGGGGATGATGACGCCGCCCACCATCGGCGCGCTCACTCCTATATATATACGATGCTTTTCAAGATCGACGTCCATCACTCTCAGGGGTATGAGTTCGCCCCATCGCATGCCGCATAGTCCAAGCACGAGGACGAGGTCTCGTCTCCATGGGGTGACACTGCCTGCCAGCCGGTCAAGCTGTTCGGCGGTGAGATACACGTGCTTCTTCCTGCGCTTGCGTGGCAGTTCGATGCCCCTCGCGGGATTATCGGGGATTCGTCTGTCTCTCTTCGCATCGTCCAATATTCCGGCAAGCACGCCATGGGCGCGAAGGACGACGCTGGCGCTTCGGGGTTTGGCGAGCACTATCTCGTTGCCCCGCTCGTCCTTGACGGTCTTGCCCTGGCTGATTCCGGTGACCCATTGTTGCGTCGTCTCGCGGGTGACTGCGGATACCGGGGTGTTGCCCCATTCCGGTTTCACCCACTTCTCCCATGCGCCTTCGAGGGTACGGTAATGGCTGGGCTTGGTGCTGAGCTTCTTCTTGGCCAGCCAGGCGGGCCCCAGTTCTCCGACCGTGGCCTTGCCGGCCTGCGGGTCGATGTACGTGCCTTCGGCCTTGGCGACGGTGACTCGTTTCGCCGCCCAGTTCTCCGCGTCTATCTTGCGGCGGAAGCCCCTCTTGTCGGTCTGCGTGCCGTCCGGCTTGCGGTATCGTACTCGATACCGAGTCTCACCCTTGCTGGTCTTGTATCTGGTGACGTTCGCCATTTCGGGTGTGCTTCGCCCCGCCCATCGGCTAGGATGGGGAGGCGAAGCGTCCTCCTTTCTTGAACTATTGGGATTCTTCAAACCGCCCTGTTGGCGCTGCAACGCCGACAGGGCATTTTTATTTGCTGAAGTCAGCATCGATGAATGCTTCGATATTCCCATCCTGCAAAGTAAAGTCATTGCTTTCGATGCGTTTGGCAGAATCCGCAAATGAGAGATCGTTCGCCACATAGCCTTGTCGGTATTTGTCGACTAACGCCTGGATGTCAGTATCGGTTAATGAGGGATCCATGGATTTGGCCAAGGCGGGATAAACCGCCAGCACGCTGTCTCGTGGACCCGTGGCATAAATTCGGAACATGCTGTCCCTGTATCGCACCATGTCGATGGATATATCGCCTATGGTTCCATGCTCTCCAGTGGCATCGGAATATGCACCAAGCCGGTATTCCGTCCTGTAGTGGCCACTATTTCTATCTTGCACCACAAAGCTTGAGATGTTCGAAATCGGTGTGGCCGACTGCGCGTCGAACGACCGCTTAAACTCTTGCAGAGGGCTCTTTTTCGTTGGCGTGTTTTTCTTTGCCTCTGGAGTCGGTTCCTTTGGTGTGATTTTCGGTTTCGCCGTTGCGCCGGCCGATACGGTGGCCTGTTGCGTCGGGTTGGTTCTATTGCCGTTCATTCCCCCGATCGCGACGACAGTCAGAACGATTATCACCCAGAACCACCATTTCTTCCAAAATGGCTTCCTGTTTTTTGCCGCAGCAGATTTCCCATGGTCGGACATCTCCGCTCCTTTCTCATGCAGCGCTACGTGGTTTATTGCTTGTGGCTGTTGATGATGTCAAGGGCTTCCTTCGCCTGTTTTTTATTCTTGAATTGCAGCATGATCGCGTTTTTCATGGCGGACTTTTTTATCGTCAGAGTTTTCCCTGATGCCTTCACGGAATAGAAATCACTGTAGTAATAGACATTCGTTTTCTTGAATATCAGACCGGATACCACCTCGACACGGTTCCAGTACAGGCGAATATTTCCGGCATCCAGTAATACATCATTCATTATTCTTCTTCTTTCTTATGCGGCCACACTGTCGTGCAGCCATTCCTGATAATCCCTGACGACTTGCGGCGTCACATTCAGTTCTTCGGCCATGAGCCACGGGTCTCCGTCGTACATGGCTTCGGCTTTACGGTAATCGTCCTCGTCTATGAGGAGTCGAGCGGTGGTCATACGGCATCGGCGCTCGCGGTATCCGCATCCCACGTCTCCGTACATTCGGTGCACGAGCTCGTGCACCAAGGTGCAGCGTTTCCTCGTGTAGGTCATGCTCCGGTCGATGACGATGGTGTCGGTGTCCATTCTGTATACGCCGTTCAGATCACCGGGGAGTATGGCGCTTCCCACGGTCAGTTCCGGCGCAACATGGTAGAGGGCCATGCGCATCCCGCCGTAACTGTCATGCGCGCGCACCGGCAATACAGGTCTCATCACGCACCACCATCCGGGTCGGGGTCATGCTTATGACCATCACGATAAGCAGCAAATGACATTGGATCACTCTTGGTCAGGCTCACGGTTTCCGCAATGAGGTTTTCGCGATTAACCTCGTCAAGCACATCCGATGGGATAGCAACAAGATGCCCATTTTCCAAAAGCTTCATTATTTCTGAAGGGATTTTCCCGAAGAAGCGGCAGAGCGAAATAAACTCATTCAGCGTTGGCGTTCCGCCATGCTGCTTGAGGATATCGGCGACCCTCGTATGACTCATGCCAGTTGATGAGCCGATAACGCGAAATGATGGCATGGGATCTTCTTCTTCCCTTAATTGGGAAAAGTATTCAGCGACCTCTATATCGAACACTTCCCATTCTCTTGCTTTCTTTGCCATGCCCCTAAGCATAGGTCGTAAATAAATGATGACACGCTGTAGGTTTTAAGTTGACAATAAGTAATTACTTATTTACAGTTTGAAGCATGGAAATAAGTAATTACAGCAAGCAGCAGGCAAACGCCGAAGCGGCCGAAGCGGTCGCCGAACTTCGGCGGTCAAAACTTGCTGCAGAACTTACCAACACTGAACTCGGAAGCGAAATGCAGGTCAGTCGCCAATCCGTCAGCAAAAAGTTCCGCAATGGAGACATGCGACTGAGCGACTTCATTCAAATCGCCCGACTTGCAGGAGATCTTCCCTCATCGATTTTGGCCAAAGCCGAAGCCAAATCTGCGCTCGCTGATAAGGCGGTGGCGTGATGGCCGTCCTTTCCAGTAACGACTGTCGTGAGTTCCGGGTGGCGCGCACCCCAGAGTTGGAGTCCCGTGGATACCCGTGCCTCTTCTCCGTCACCCTTGACGGACACACGGTCCAGAGGGTCACCAAGAGCGGCCTGAAGGCCATGAAAGCGGAAATCAACCAAGCACTCAAGGACTCGAAATGAACACCAAGGATTACGGCCAGCACGCCAGCGGCTACAGGAGGCCCGGGCCCGACGAATTGTCTCGTGGTTTCGCGTTCCGGCTGGTTTTCTGGGCCCTCGTGTTCGCGGTCTGCCTCGGCTGGGTGATGTCGCACATGGGGTGCGCGCATCCCATCGAGAACGGGGTGGCCGCGCTCATGGGCTTCGGTTTCGTTCCCCTGCGGCTCCTGTGCCTCGTGTTGAGCGAGGCGGGCGTCGAATAAGTCTTGCCGGACGGCGTGGAAAACCGTCTGGCATAGCGGAAGGAAAACCGGTAACCCTCGTGATAACTGAAAAAACAACTGACAGATACGGTGTCGGTTTTCTTGGACCGGTGGGGCGTCGGCTTTGGTCTATTCTCCGGCGTCCCGCTTCGGGCGGTGCAGGTTGCCCCCAGTCAAGATCGCGTAGGTCATGTATGCGCGGCAAAGACCGGGACCACGGTTCGATTCCGTGGCCGTCCACGACCGCAAGGTTACGCAAAAAAGAAAAGCCCCAGCGGCTACTGGGGCGGAAAGAAACTCCACTAGAAAGGATACCCCAATGAGTGCGCCGATACCAAACCTGATGACGGTGGAACAGCTCGCCGAACACTACGGGAAGGCGAAGAAGACCATCCAGAACAAGCTCACGCGAGGCTGGGGGCCGACGCCGGTCACCGACCCCGACACCATGCAGGTACTGGGCTTCGAGGTCGAGGAGGTGGCCCGTTTTGACCGCATCAACAAGCAGACGCGCAAGCAGCGCCTCTACGCCTGACGTGCCGAACGACATGTGGCTTGCGGTCGCGGACCGGCTGCTCACCAACCTTGACATCCTGACCGCATATCCCACCCGGCAGTCGCTGGCGAGCCTCATCGGACTGAGCATCCACGAGGCCGGGCTACGGCTCGTCGGACTACGAGAGGATATGGATGACGGACACGGTGGAACTATGGAGCCCGATCACGGACGAGGGCGTGCGTATGACGCCCGGCGAGCTGATCGTGGAATTTATGGATCTGATCAGCGACCGGAACAGTCAGACCGGCAACCCGTACCTGTACGTGATGCCGTTGCCGGGCATGGTCGTCATCGACAGGCAACGGCGCAGGGTGAGCGCGCGAGTGGAATACGTCAGCAAATCGAAGCTAAGGAGCAGGAATGAAGCGAGTGACCGTTGACATGGCAGCGCAGGCGACCGGACTGTTCGACGTGCACCGTTTCTGCCAGCGCACGAAGGCGGAGCGTGAGAGTGCGTGGCACGCGTTCCGCGCGTTGGGTGTCGGCGGTTCGGACATGAGCACGATTCTCGGCCTCAACCCGTACTCGACCCCCTACGACCTGTGGCTGGAGAAGACGAACCGTCAGCAGCCGGAGGATATCAGCGGCAAGTGGGCGATCGTCAAGGGCAACGCCTTGGAGGTCGAACTGCGCCGCCGGTTCCGCAAACTCCACCCGGAGTACCAGGTCATCGACGGCACCGACATTTCCTTGGTATCCAAGCAGCATCCGTTGATGCACGCCTCGCTGGACGGCTTCGTCTACGACGAGGAGAGCGATTCGTGGGGCATTCTCGAGATCAAGACGGCGAACGCGAACCGTGGGCGCACCGACTGGCACGACGAGACGGGCGAGCTCGTGGCCCCGCAGTACTACATGGCGCAGGTCACGCATTACATGGCCGTCACCGGCTTCACGTGGGGCGTGTTCTACGCGGATATCGGAGAGTCGGAACCGGTCGAGGTGCGGTTCGAGCGCGACGAGGACGACATTCACGCTGTAATCAAAGCCGCCGAGGACTTCTGGGGTTTCGTCACCCGCGACGAAATGCCCACCCTCACCGGCACGGACGTGGCCAAGGCGTACCCGGAGCCTTCGGAGGGCATCGAGGACATGAGCGACAGCACCGATCTGCGCAGGCTCATGGCCGACTACCAGCAGACGACCGCCGACCTGAGCGCGTTGAAGCAGCACAAGGAGGAGTTGCAGGACTGCATACTCCCCTATATCGGAGACCACGAGGGGGTGCGCTGCGGCAACATGCAGGCCACCTACAAGCATTCCTCACGCAAGGGCTACACGCGCGTGGTCGAACCATGGGAGGGCCGCACCTTCCGATTCAGCGAAATCAAACCGAAGAAAACCAAGTAAAGGAGAACCGATTATGGGACAGTTAGCGACACAGGCGCAGAACGTGCAGATGCAGGCCATGAACCCGCAGCGCCAGATGAAGCAGCTGCTCGAGAAGAGCTGGCCTCGCATCGCGGCGGTCATGCCGCAGGAGATGAGCGAGAAGCGCCTCTACCAGATGTACGTGAGCATCATCAACCGCGAACCCCAGCTGGCCAGCTGCTTGGTCGAATCGGTGTTGTCATGCTTCATGCGCTGCACGAGCCTCGGTCTGGAACCGTCGAACGTGAACGGGCTCGGCATGGCCTACATCCTGCCATTCGGTAACAAGAACATGCGCACCGGCCAGAAGGAGGCCATGTTCGTGCTCGGCTATCGCGGCATGATCGCGTTGGCCCGTCGTTCCGGCCAGTTGAAGAGCATTCACGCGCAGGCCGTGTACCAGGGCGACGAATTCGATTACTGGGAGGATGAGACCGGCCAGCACTTCAAGTTCCGCGCCACCCGTGGCGTGCCGCACACCGAGGCCACGCTGACCGACGTGTATGTGAACGCCCAGCTGCTGCCTGCAGGAAGCGTGTTCGTGCACATGACCAAGGAAGAAGTCGAGGCCGTCAAACGCCGCAGCCCCGCAGGCAGCAAGGGCCCATGGCGCACCGACTATGAGGCCATGGCGTTGAAGACGGTGGTGCGCCGCAGCTTCAAATGGCTCCCGGTGAGCGTCGAAGCCCAGTCCGCGGCCGTCTCCGACGAGACCACGCCCGACTATTCCGAACTGTTCCGCCCCCTGCCCGACGAGACGGTGGATGATTCGCCGGTTGACGTGAGCGTGGACGAGTCCGAACAGCCGCAACAGGAAACCCAGCCCGAGGCGGAGCCTTCCCCGGTGGATGTGAAGCGTGCGGAGATGATTCGCCGCTTCCAGGCGTTGGGCGTGGCTTCGGACGCGGAGGCGTGCGAGACCATCACGAAGATTCTGAATCGTGAGGTGAAGGCAAGCGATGAGCTGACCGAAGCGGAGCTTGACAAGGTGCTGGGCCAGTTGAAGGCCAGCGTGAAGGAAGGCGAGTGACCATGGCGGGCAGGACGAGCATCATCATCCAGGGCACGGCGTGGGGCGTGCGAGAAACGCAGAACGGCAAACGGTATTTGAGAGTATCGGTGTCGCCCGGCTACCGTGACCGGAACGGCAACTGGGTCAGCCAGCCGGAACAGTACTACTCGGTGTGGCCTGCTGGCTACGCGAACCTCAACCCAGTGTTCGACCAGATTGCCCAGCTGCGTCAGAATCAGGACCAGTTCGTGGACGTGACCATCGTGGGCGAAATCAGCGGCCTCGACGCCTACACGAACAAGAAGGGCGAGGCTACCGCAAGCTGCAACGTCAACGCCAGCGCCGTCGCCATCACCAACGTTCGACAGAAGAACGGCGGACAGCAGGGTTACGGCACGCAGGCCGGTTACACGCAGCAGCCGCAGGGGCAGGCGCAGCCTCCGGCCTCCGACCCATGGTCCAGTGATCCGAGCTTCTGATGCTGCATTTGTATCACGATGAGACGCCGTCGGACGTGGAACCGGTCTGCCCGACGCACGGGTGCCCGCTGTATCCCGCAAGACCGATTCCCTGCCCCATGTGCGCGGAGGAAGCCGACGAAATGTATGCGGATTACGGATTGGAGAGATGATGGCGAACCCATCGAAAAGCAAGGGGACAAGCCTTGAGACGTGGACGGTGCGTTACCTTGCGTGGGCGTTGCAGGACACACGCATCGACCGTATGCCGTTGCATGGCAACGCCGACCAGGGCGATCTGATCGGCGTCATGTTCCATGGCGAGCCGGTGTGCGTGGAATGCAAGGACACGAAGATGCCGAACTATCGCAAGCATTGGCGGGAGCTCAAAGTGGAGATGGCGAACATGGACACTCCCTACGGGGTGCTCATCCAACACCGCAGGGGCGTGGGCGTGAAAAGCCTCAAGGGCATGGCCCGGCAGATGGCCGTGTTCGACATCGGAACGCTCGAACGGTTCCTCGCCACTCACATGGGGCACGTGTTAGGACCGGACTACCGGATTCGCCGCGAGCTCGCGAACCGGCTGCGCGGCGAATCGAGGCCGGTGCCCTCCAATCCGATGCTCGTGTGGATGCCGCTCGAATTGTTCGCGCTCCTGCTGAACGACGGCTTGGCGTTGGGGCCGGACGATGGCCAGGATTAACCCTCATACCTACATCGGTGGCAGCCGTCGCACCGGTTTGCGTGGCGGCTACCACCGCAAACCCAAGACCAATGGCGAGGGGCTGAAGCCCAGCGAGATAATCGCCGCCAGCACCGAACTGCTGGCATTGATAGCCGAATACCAAAGAGACAAGAGAAAGGAGGCGGACTGATGGCCAGACAGGGCTACGGGAAGCTGAGTAACGGCTTCCATTCGAACACGAAAGTGCTGAAGCTACAGCGTATGCGTCCGAGCGCACTTGGAGTGTACTGCATGGCCATTTCCTTCTGTTCCGACGTGCTCAACGACGGCGTGATGAGCGAGGACGACGTGATCTACCAGCTCAACGCGACCGAAGAGGACATCGAAGCGCTGATCAAGGTCGGCATGTTCGAACGTTCGGACGACGGCTCCTACCGCATCCACGATTATCTTTCCCATCAGTCCAGCCGCGAACAGGTGGAGACGAGGGCGGAGGGTGCTCGCAACCGCAAGCGCAAGCAGCGTTCCGAAGCCGATGTCACACCCGAGTCACGCTGGGACGAAACGAATGTCACAAGCATGTCACGCCGTGACAATTCGAATGTCACACCCGAGTCACGCTGGGACTCTTTAACCAAGAACCAAGAACCAATAACCAATAACCAAAAGAATTCTTCTAACGAAGAATTCTCTCTCCCCCAAACCCCCTCGCAAGCCGAGGGGGCCGCAGAGAGCGCCGACGAGGATTATCCCATCGAGTTCGAGCAGTTCTGGCAGACCTATCCACGCAAGACCGGCAAACGCAAGGCCTTCGAGGCTTGGCGGAAGGCGCGGAGGAAAACCAACAACACGTTCCTGATCGCCAAGGCGTCGAGGTACGCCGCCGACCCGAACCGGGAACCCGGCTACACGCTCACCCCGGCGAACTGGCTGGACGGCGAACACTGGGACGACGACCCGCTGCCGGCCAAACCCGAGCCGACCGCACGCCCCTCGCCATCGGCGTGGAACCGTTCGCAGGCCAACCAGGACGCGAACGCGGCACTGATAGCCCACTACGCGGCCGAGGAAGCCGCCGAAAACCAATCACGGGAAGGAGTACTGACATGCTGACGCTCAAGGAAAGCACGCTCGTGCTGGCGAAGATTCGCATCCACCACGGCAACGCGGCCATCACCGACTTGGAGGCTCGCACGTTCCACGAGGAGCTTCGCGCGGACATGACGCTGGGAGAGGCGTTGGAGGCGGTGAAGCGCTTCTACGCGGACAACAGCACGGGTTGCTGGTGCGGTTCCGGCGATGTGAACGCCATCGTGCGCAGGATGCGCAACGAGTCGAAGCCCTCTGAGGCGCAGATAGCACGCGAATGCGAGGCGCGTGGCCTATCCGAGGACGAGGCGTGGATGTACCGCCGCCAGCGGATGCTCGGCAACGGCCCGGAGCAGGCGCAGCAGCAGGCGTTGCCCATGCGCAACCCACTCGAACTGCCCGCCGCGCAGCCGAAGTCACGTTCCACGGCCAGACGGTTCGCAGGTGCCCAGAAGCTGGGTGCTGCCTCACTCGGCTCGATTCTGAGGGGCGCGTGATGGCCGAAAAGTTCCCGACCCCGCAGGAGCGTGCGATGGCGTGGCTGTTGGAGGCCACGGAGATTGGCGGCATGAGCCGGCCGGAGACCGCGCTATACGCCTATCAGGCCGGTTTCACGGCGGCGCTCGACTTGTGCACCGAAATCGAAACACGACTCAACAAGGAGGAAACCGATGACCATGCTGCTTGATGGTCGATTGCGTGATCTCGCGACGCAGACCCACCTGCTCGAGACGAAGGTGAGCTCTCTTGGCTGGATGGCCGGCGCCGGCGCGCAGACGTTGAAATCAATGACCCGCGCCCAGGCGCATCTCATGCTCGCCGAATGCGATCTGCTGGACGCGCTCGAAGCGAACGAAAAGAAGGAGAACAACAATGAGCAGTGAGAAACCATTCTGGGCAGGTAAGACCCTTATGGAGATTCAGAATCTCGATAAGCGAGTCAAGGTGACAATGGAGAACGGAGACGTATTCATAGGGAAGCTCGTGCGGCGTTCCAGAGACACGGACGGTATATGTAGCCTTTCGATGCAACTCGACGCGCATCGAACATATTTACACGTGTTCTCGGCTGAATCATCTGATACGCAGCCCATCATTCCCAGTTACGTCGATACCGTCGAATTGTTGGATGACCCCAACTACGAGCGTATCGAGGAGGCTGATGACCTCCAAGAGAAAGATATTGCCGTTACGCTCGACGGCAACCGCTACAAGGTCACAGATGTGGAAAAAGGCCGTAACCGATTCTGGGGTCGGGTATACGGCGCTGTCGGGCCGGAATGTATCGCCCTTGGCTTCAACGCCTTCACCTACGGACTCCGTCCGAAGCCCCGGCTTCCTGACAAGCCTGGACTGTGGTTGGACAAGGACGATAACACATGGGTGATGGGCGAGAATGCCTTTCCACTCACGTGTATTGATGCCGGTAATTGGAGTATCACGCGCCCGCAGTTCTCAACGGATAGCGTTCAGGTTCTAAATGCTGCACCGTTCCGATTGGCTAAGGCGGTGGAAGCATGAGCAATCGTATTGTGAAATTGCCCTCGGTCGAATCTTTCGGCCGTCTCACGCCCGACAAGTGGCTGGCCTTGAAGAATCTGGAAGAGAGCGCCGAACTGGTCGAAGCCTGCAAACAATACCTGAAAGCCAGCGACCCGACAGACCCGAGCGGCATTGGCCGGGAGTTCGATGATCATGCGAACTGCCTCGCCTGCTTCGGGGTGAACGTGGGCGGCGAGCTCGGCGATGACCGGGACAAGGCGAAAGCCGGATGGATAGGTTACGTGCGCGACCAGCGCCGCCAAGCCATGCTCGGCGAGCTCGCCGACGTGTTGCAGACGGTCGGCAACCTGATCACCGCGTTCGACATCACCGACGAGGAACTTGCTCAGTCTATGGATGATTGCCTTGTTCGCAATCAGGAACGAGGTCGACTGTGAGCATCATCAGCAGTGAGGCGAAGTGGGCTGTCCTCCAACGAGTTGTCCGTCTATCCCTCGAGGAAATACGTGGCACGACCAAGGGCAAGGAATACGAGGCCGGTTTTATCGCCGGAGCCACGCGCCGGCCCACGAACGAGGAAATCGTAGCCGGAGCGAAAGCGTTCTACGAGACGTTGAAGCCCGACTCTTACCCCCAATGGGATTCTGACTGCGCGTTGAGGGCCGAATACTACGACGCCATGCGACTCGCAGTCAAGGCAATGCAAGGAAAGGCAACGGAAGAATGAATCTTTTAGATGAAACCAAGGGTGCGATCTCACAAAGCGAGCATTCGACCGATGACGTTCGATTCGTAGGCTCCCGCGACGAGAAGCTGGGAATTCCGTGGAGTCAGGCCGAAAAGGTGCTCGACATCGATTACGACAACGGATACGGCAGTCAGGAGATAGCCGCCGATCTGGTCGTGGCGTTCACTGATGGCGGGTTCCTGCGCCGCGAAGAATACGACGGCAGCGAATGGTGGGAGTACGAGCCACCGTTCAGAGTCACGGAGACGCAGAAGCCGTTCAAACTCGTGAAGGCGCTCAGCTATTACACACAGTTGCTTGTGGACATCAATTACCCGATGGAGGCAACGGAGGAATGAGCGACATGAGGAGCTTCATCAAGGTTGAGCACAGTCGTTTTACTTTGATTTTGCGCAAGGGGATGCTCCCGTTCCACTGGATTGCGGAGTCTCATGTCTTCCCGGACAAGGGTTATGTCACATCGGTGCGAGAGCGCGCCAACTACGGCGCAGTATGGGCGTTGAGCAGTAGTGGCGCTCTCGATCAGGTCATGCTCTCGATCTGGGAGGACATCAAATGGTTGGACGAAAGGATGGACTGATGCGTTTTCACAAAATTAGCCCGTGTCCCAAATGCGGGGGGCAAGGTCAAGGCGAAATGGGAGGAGCAGCATTATCTGTCCGCTTTGGTCTTCCGGTGCGGCGGATGCAGGTATAAGCCGTATGCTCTCGCGTTGAAGTCGAAGCCCGCAGTGGAGTGGGAGTGGCCGAAAGACATGATGCTCGCCGCCGCCATCCGTCGTTGGAATGCGATGTGCAACGGGGACAAGCGTTATCGGTTGATCTACGAGAGTCTGGGAGGCAGACGATGAGCACGCTGGATATTCTGGGCAACACGAGTGAACAGGCGGATTCAGTGCGCCTGATGCTCAAGATTCGAGGGATGAAAGATGGGCATTTCATCGACGACACCCCACTCATCATCCTCAAGGCGGACAACCATCAGGACTCCGACAAATGGGATGTGTACATCAGCAAGTCGGTGTATCCGACCGCCGAATCGTATGGCACGCTCGCCGGCATACTGCGAATGCTCGCCAATGACGTGGAAATCATGGCACACGAGAAGGAAATGGGAGGCAGACGATGAACGGTGACGTGACTGCCATGGACATCAATTGCGCACTCGCCTCCCGTTACCGGCGTGACGGTGACGGGTATTGGTCGGAGATTTCGGTCACTGAGCCGAATGACACGGTGCTGCGTCTGGACGGCGTGGCGTTGGAGGTCAACTGGCGCGGGGACACATGGATCAGCGGATTCGAGGTCAAGGTGAGTCGCGGCGATTTCCTCCGCGACGCGAAATACCTGCGCTACAAGAAGTACGTGGACGATCTCACCCTCGTCTGCCCCGCCCGCATGATCGACCGCAGCGAGGTGCCCGAGCCGGTTGGCCTCATGTACTACGACCCGTCCAAACGCACGTTGAGATACCGGCGCAAACCCGACCCAAGTCATGGTGACACCCGGCAGGTCGAACACCGGCTGCTGAAAAAGGTCGCCGCCAGCGAACGGCCGGACCGGTACGGGCATTACGAGACCGCCGCCGAGTATGTCGCACAGCGAGAGGCGATGAAAGGCATAGGCCGTGCGCTCGGGACGAAGATGGCGTTGCGGCTCCAACAGCTCGAACAGTTGCAGGAACCCACCGAGGTACGACGTATACAGGCACAGTCCAAGGCGTTCGAACGGGTGTGCGACATCCTCAGCCGCCACGGCTACCAGATCAGCCGGTGGACCCGCACCGAGGATCTTGAGACCAGACTGAAGGAACTGGACGAGGCGCTTTCGAGCGTGGTGCCCACCGGCAGGGTGGACCGCGAGACCCTGTACGCCATCAGCTGCCTGCAACAGTTGAGAACGACTCTGGGACTCCAAGACCGAAAGGAGCACGGACGATGAGCTATAAGGCGAGGACATTCACCCGTGAGGAGTTTCGAGAGGTCGTCGCAGCCGCCATCTACGACTACGAACACGCTCCCGCGAAATGCCTCTACACGACCAAGGATGCGGCAGACCAACTCTACGGCCATTACGGCGAGGAAACCGAGGTGAAGGAATGAAACCACGAGTGTATGACGATTTGGTCCAATCCGCCGTCGAATTGAGTTGCTTCGGTACAGGCCAGTCAACCATCGAGGAAGGCCGAGCCGCCTATCAAGCATGGCTCAAGGAGCATGACCGGCAGATAGCCGAAAAAGCATGGGAAGAAGGGTATATCCAAGCCCTCAAGAACATGAACCCCATGCCCGGCGAGGAACCGCCCGAATACACGCCAAACCCATATCGAAAGGAGAACGCATGAACGAGATTCAGCTTACAGACCATTTGGTTGCGCATATCGGCGCGGAAGGCACCTGCGGCCGTTATCGAGCCAAAATCTACGAGGACGGCAACTTCAGAGACTTCCTGTACGCCATGAGCCTCAAACGTCTCAAACGCAAGTGCGAGAGGTACGCGAAACGTGAACGCAAGGCCATCGCATATGTCGCCACGCTCAAGGAGGAATCATGAGCGCGACGAACAACCAGCGTGAGATGATACTCAAATGGCATAAAGGCAAGGCCGCGACACCCGAGTACACGGCGAAACTCCTCGGTTTGCCGTTGAGCGAGGTGCTGTACGTGATCGAGCATCCCGAACCGCCGAAATCACGCGCGGACGTGCGGACACCGGAATTCATCGAACCGAAGTTCGACGTATAGACGGGTATACGCATGTATACACGCGCATAAAGATACATAAAACGAAACCCTCCACCAATAGGCGGAGGGCACGCTCACCAAAGCACCATCATAGCCGGAACGTGGAGGGTTTCAACATAATGTTCATCACCACCGAACCATGCCAATACTGCGGCAGCCGACAGGTCGAGGCACCATGGACGCTCTGCCGGGACTGCCGCCGCGTCTACGCGAAAACGCTCCACCGGCTCCGCCGCAACATGATGCTCCTGCAACAGGTGTCCCGTCACGCCTACAAGCTCGGAGAACCCGGAGCGGTCGGCAAACCGCAAGGAGGCGCGGCGCCCGCGCCCATCAACCTCCACGCGCAGGACATGCTCGACCAGATCGAGGACGGCTTGCAGGACATGTGGAACGAAACCGGCGTGGAAAGCCGTCCGAGATGGCAGACCCTGCTCAGGGACTCGCCACGACGACTGCCCGACCTATGCCGCGCCAGCCGTTCGGGACATTGGCTGACATGGCTCATCCACACCTGCGAGCGCATCGAACCGCTCGTGGACCGCAGGCCACGCACGCGCCGGATAATCGGCGTCTGCCCCGAATGCGGACGCGAAATCCAAGCCGCCAAAAACGAAACCCTACGACTCTGCAAATGCGGCAACCCCATCAACGTGGCCGAACTGCGCGAGCAGAGCCGCGACAAGGCCGAGGCAATCCATCTCACGAAGACACCTGCGGGCATGAGCCAATGGCTGCGCGAAAACTACGGGTACGAGGTCAGCCGCAAGCAGATCAGCAACTGGCTCAACCGGGGCAAACTGCCCAGCTCGAAGCCGGTCGATGACGGCTATTGGGAGTTCAATATCAGGGAGATTCTTGCGTTGGCAATGGGCTCCAGCGGCCGTCCGGCTTGACACAATGTAGCTTGTAGGATACAATAGAGGGCATGGAGATAAGAACGACCGACGAATTCGACGAATGGCTCGACAAGCTCAAAAACAGCAAGGACCGCGCCCGCATCGTCGCACGCATCCGTCAATGCGACCTCGCCGGCAAACCGGTCGGCGACATCAACACCGTAGGCGAAGGCGTATCGGAACTCCGCTACCACTTCGGCCCCGGATACCGGGTCTACTTCGCGCAAAAGGCCAACGTGCTCATGATGCTGCTCGCAGGCGGCACCAAACGCGGCCAGCAATCGGACATCGACCACGCCCACCGGCTGCTCGACCAACTCAAGGAGGAAAACAAATGGTAAACACCAAACCATGGGACGCGAGCGAATACCTCAAGACCGAACAGGACATCATCGACTACCTCGACGCGGCCGCCGAAACCGGAGACCCCACACTCATGCAGGCCGCCATCGGAGACGTCGCCAAGGCGAGAGGCATGGGACAGATCGCCGAAGCAGCCGGAGTGGGCCGCGAAAGCCTCTACAAGAGCCTCAGCAAGGACGGCAACCCCAGCTTCCAGACCATCGCCAAGGTAATCCAAGCCCTCGGCGGACGCCTCACAATCCAAGCAGCCTGAAAAACAAAACACAAGCGGGAGTAGGGTGAATCCACTCCGTGGTATACTCCGTATCAGGATTAGTGTAAAAGCCTCTGAATCAACCGGTTCAGGGGCTTTACTCATATTCACCCAATGGTCATGTTCCATGGCAATCAACCGGCATGACCGCCTATGCGCGTAGCTCAGCAGGTAGAGCAGCGGTCTCCAAAACCGCAGGTCGTTGGATCGAAGCCAACCGCGCATGCCACGGCTTGCGTACGGTAGAGGACTAACCGGCCATCGCAGTGATTGCGACGGCGTGGTCAAAACAGACTAACCATGTCGGGCCACCGCGAATTCGAATCTCGCCCAAGCCACTTACTCTTCAACGATTGCGGGGTGACAGCAACATGGTCAGCTACAGCCGCCAAGTCCGCAAAGGCGGAAGACAATTCGAGAAAGACCGCAAAAAATTCTTCCTCGAATGCAAAGCGGAACACCGTCCATGCTGGCTCTGCGGAATGCCAATCGACTACGACGCCCCGCAGAACACCACAGACGACAGCTACAACCTCGACCACTTCTATCCCGTCAGCAAGCGGCCCGACCTGCAACACGACCCCGCAGGCTTCCGGCCATCACACACCCAATGCAACAACCTGCGCGGCAACAAGGATCCAGCCACGCCAATCGGCACACTCTCACGCCAATGGATCCGAGCAGCATAGGAGGCCCAACGCTCATGGACATCGACGAACCAGTCAAGACAATCAACGGCGAAACGGTCCGCGAAGCAACCTATCCCATCACGCTCCACATCAGCGCCAGCCTGTCCAACAGCAACACCGACTACGACCTAGGCGAGATCGACGTGGACCTGCCAATCAACCTCGAACCAACGGTCTCGGGAGACGGACGCACCGTCGTCATACCCAAGGTCGACAGTCAGTCATTCACCAGACGACTCACCAACGGCGTCAACGCGTTCATCGACGCGTTCAACGCCTGACCAACCACCGGGAGGGGCGGTAGAATCCCAAAACCGGCCACGGGCGGGACACGACCCGCATGGCCGCTCTTCCTCTCCCTCCGAAAGTTTTCCGATATTCGAACCGGGGTCGCGCGCGCGAGGCGATTGCGAATGTACTGCACTTGTATTGCGAGGTGATGATGATGACAGCAGGAAAGTCGAAATCCGAACGCTTCCCGACTGAATCGGTGTCCGACGCATTGGAGCGTTCGCTGCGCAACGCGAAGCACCTACGCGCCAAGGACGCGGCCACCGTCGCCGCCGCTCGCGCTCTGGCTTGGAAGATTGACCATTGGGATGAGCTTGCCGAGCAGGCTATATCTGATGCTGAAGTGAAGGGTAAGGGCGCGCGTCCGGCCGTACCCCTGAACGACAATACGTCGATTCCGACTTTTCTCAAATACTGCGCGGCTCTGGGTCTGACCCCCGAAGAGGAGAAGCCGGCGAAAACCGTTCGCGCTAAATCCGTCAACGCTGAGGAGACTCCGGTCGCCGATGAGCTTGAGGAGTATCTGGCGAAAATCAGCTAAACGGGAGGCGTCATGGGCATCGGTGAAATCAATGACGACGCCCACGGCATCACCACTCCCCGCATATTCACTCCCCCATTGCGCGAATTGACGCCGGAAACGTCGAACGGGTTCGCGGTCATCGAGTTCGCCGAAAAGTTCCTCCACGTGCATCTCTACCCGTGGCAGAAATGGCTGCTGATCCACGGACTCGAGCTTCTGCCGGACGGCTCATACCGGTTCCGCCGCGTGGTGACCGAGGTTGCCCGTCAGAACGGCAAGACCACGTTGATGAGCGTGCTGGTTGCGTGGTGGCTGTTCGTTGATTCTGGCCGTCATCCGGAATTGTCGCCGGCTTGGAAGTTTCTCGTGGTCGGTGCCGCGCAGACGTTGGACAATGCTCGTGCCCCGTATCAGGCTGTGCTGAATTGGTGTAATCCGAATCCGGCTTCCGAGGGCGAGGCCGCGCTTGCGGTGCCCGTATTGCAGAAGCGTGTGCAGCGGGTCAACAATTCGCATGGCGAAGAGGCGATTATCTGCCGTAACAAGGCGCAGTATATCGTGCGCGCCGATAAGAACATCCGTTCCAAGTCCGCGAGCCGTGTCGTGTTCGATGAGCTGCGCGAACAGCATACCGACGATGGCTGGAACGCAGTCAGTCAAACCACGAAAGCCATCTGGTCAAGCCAATTGTGGGGCATCTCGAACGCCGGCGACTATCGTAGCGTCGTACTGCGCCGAGTCGTTGACGAGGGCCGTGCCCTGGCTGAATCATGGAATGCGTCGGTCGAGACCGGCAAGCAGTCGCCGGACGAATGGGCCGATGAACATGACCCGTCCTATGGGTATTTTGAGTGGTCGGCTCCGGATAAATGCGAGCTGGACGATCTCGACGGCATTCGTCAGGCGAACCCCTCCATGGGTTACGGGCCGATGACGTATCGGAGTATCGCGGCCGACATCAACGGCATGACCGAAGCCGCGTACCGCACCGAGGTCTTGTGCCAGTGGGTGACGGCCGACATCACGCCGTACATCAACCCGAAGCTGTGGAAGCGCGGCATCGACCCGAAGTCCCGTATCCCCGATGACGGGCGCGTAGTGCTTTCCGTGGACACCAGCGCCGACCGTGAGACCACCTATATCGCCGCCGCCGGCTACCGCGAGGACGGATTGCCGCACGTCGAACTGATTGTGCGCCGCGACGGCATGCTCTGGGTGCCGAAATACCTCAAAATGCTTCGTGAGGCTTGGCCGAACATCCACGAAATCGCCTTGCAGTCCAAGGGCTGCCCGGCCGTGGACTTCGCCGACCCGCTCGCGGAGGCCGGTTGGACGGTGCATCTCATCGAGGGCTTTCGCATGGGAGCCGCAACCGGCCGTTTCCGTGACCGAGTGAAGGAAAACAAACTCCGCCATCTCCCCCAGCCCGCCATCGAACAACAGGTGAGCGTGGCCGTGACCCGACGATTGGGTGAGGTCGAGGTGTGGGACAGAAACCAGAGCGCTATGCACATTTCCGGCCTCATCGCCGAATCGCAGGCACTGTATGCGTTGGAGACTATGGACGGCGAGCCGGAGAAACCGAAGTACAGGCCCTCCACGGGCATCAAGATTCACTGTTGATATGACGTGACCCAAGGAGGCTGCGTATGGGATTTCTGAATAATCTGCTGCGCGGCCCCGCCGCCATCGCCATGAAGGGCGCGGAGCCGGAGACCGGCGCGTTGCCCACGGTGGGCGACGCGATGCCCGAGGCCATCAGCTGGCCCACCGAAGAGGACTTCGCCGGCTACGTGAACGGCATGTACTGCCGCGAATACGCGGTGCGCGTCGTGGTCGATTTCATTACCCGCCAATTGGCCTCTCTGCCGTTGAAGGTGTATCGGAAGAACGCTGACGGCGACGCGGAGGAGATACGAGACGGCGCATTGGCCCGACTGGTCAAACGGCCTTCCGAACTGCCCGGCATGAGCCGATACCGTTTCTATGCATCACTCATCCGTGACATGCTGCTGGAAGACCGGTGGCTGTGCACGCTCGGCAGCAACCGTTCTGGCGGCGGGAACACGCTTCGCCGCATCCCCGCCGACGGGTACAGCCTCACGGCGAACGGTTTCGGCGAACTCACCGGCGTGACCATCAGCAGCGTCGACGGCAACAAGGGCGGTACCTACAAGCTGCCGGACCCGCGAATCGTGCTTGACATCGGCTATATCGACGGCCTGAACCTCGGAGACCCCGTGACCAACGTTCTCCGTTCCCTGCTCTCCGAGGCGCGTGCGATGGCGAAATACCGTCGCAAAGTCGCTGAGAACAGTCCGCAGACACCCGCGTACATCTACCGGCCGAAGGAAATGCAGTGGGAGTCGCAGGAGGATTACGACGATTTCGTGCAAGCGCTCCGCAACTACCAGCAGGGCGGCGGCCGCGAGGGTGCATGGCTTCCTCTGCGCGACGGCATGGAGGTTCGCGCCATCGGCGAACTGTTCAAGCCGGTGGACATGGCCGACCTGGACGCACGCGAGAAAATCAACGAACAGGTGTGCCTCGCATTCCAGATCAGCCCGGAGAATATCGGCTTCCGCTCCGGCACCAACTCGAACATCAGCGCCTACAAAGAAAAACTCTGGAACGTGGAGTTGCTGCCGTACTTGGTGGCGTTCGAGGAGGCTTTGAACCTCACATTGCCCGAGGCTGTGGGCGAACCGGACTGTTACATCAAGGCGAATCTGGACGCGAAGCTGCGCGGCACGATGGAGACCCAGTATCAGGCGCTCTCCACCGCCACAGGCCGTCCATTTATGACCACGGACGAGGCGCGCGAACTGCTCGACCGTCCGAAACTGCCGGGCGGCGACCAGCTGATAACCCCGCTCAATGTGAGCGAGGGCGGCCAGCCCAGCCCGCAGGACGGCGGACAGACGCAGAACGCGCAGCAGGGAGCGAGCCCGAACGGCAAGCAGATGCTCGCCGAATTCAAACGCCTCTACACGTATGACGCCGGTTTCCGCGCGTCATGGGACTCGATGACGAAGGGAGAAACCTTAGATGAGTCTTGATTATCTCGGCTACGAGCTCAAGGAGCTCAAAGCCAACGATTCCAGCGGCGGCGGGGTGTTCTCCGGCTACGCCTCGACGTGGGAGAAAGACCTGTACGACGACGTGGTGGTCAAGGGCGCGTTCGCGCAGACCCTATCCGCCGACTTCAAGGCGGGCGGCGCGGGCATCCCCATCCATTGGCAACACAAGGACGGGTCCCCGAACGATGTGATCGGCGAAACGCTTTCCGCCGTGGAGGACGAGCATGGCCTGCTCATCACCGCGAAGCTCGACACCGACATCGCGGATGGCAAGCGAGCCTACGACCTGCTCAAACGTGGCCTCATCCACCAGATGAGCATCGGTTTCATCGCCGAAAAGACCGCATGGGTCGAAGACGAGGAATCGAAGAGCCCATGGGACGGCTACCGGGAGATTCGCCAGCTCAAACTGTTCGAAATCTCGCTGGTGCAGGTCGCCGCCAACCAAGGGGCGGAAGTGCTCGAGGTCAAGGCCGGTCGAGCCATCAGCAAGGCCAACGAGGACAAGATTCGCACAGCCTACGAAGCGCTCGGCGAACTGCTCGACTCCATCACCGAAACCCCCGACGATGACGACACCGACGATTCCAAGCCCGATGACGAGCCGGACGACGATACGCCGGACGATTCGGACAAGCCCGAGCCGGACGACGGCAAGGCGAAAAAGAGTTTTGACCCGCAGTGGGCCAAGGAAATCAGCGACTTCCTCTCGCTGGCAAACAACCAATAGAAAGGATTATCCATGGGTTACATGGAGAAGCTGGCCGCCGAGAAGAAGGCGGTCAAGGCCCTGTACGACAAGGGCATGGAGAACCTCACCGATGATGAGGCGACCGAACTGAAGAACCGCTTCGAGGAGGCCAAGCGTCTTCAGGAGCGCGTCGACCTGTTCAAGGGCGTGAACGACCTGAACGTGGACGATGTGAAGCCCGAGGCCAAGACGGCTCCCGCCGCCAAGACGCTGGGCGACTTGTACGCGCAGGAGCTGAAGAAGGCCGGCATGACCGTCATCGGCACCAAGGCGCACCCGTTCGCTTCCAGCGAGTTCAAGGCCGCGACCGACATGCACGTGGCGGGCACCGGCACGGCTGGCACCGGATACCAGCCGGTCGTCACCCAGATCGACATGAACGGCGTGTGGCCTTACGAGCGTCCGCTCGTGGTCGCCGACCTGTTCGGCTCCGTCACCCTGAGCGGCAACGCCAACACCGTGGAATACCCCGTCTATGGCGCGCTCGAGGGCGGCGCTGGAACCGTGGGCGAGGGCGGTGCCAAGCCGCAGACCCATCTGCCGGCCCCCCGCTGGGAGTCCGACAGCCTCAAGGAGGTCGCCGCCTGGTGGAAGGTCACCGACAACATGGCCGAAGACCTCTCCTACATCGTCTCCGAAATCAACAACCACGCCCGCTACAACCTGCAGCTGCTGGAAGAGACCCAGCTGCTGTCCGGCAACGGCTCCGATGCGAACATCAAGGGTCTGCTCTCCCGCGACATCCAGAAGATGGTGCAGGACACCGACTCCGACCCGGACCGCATCTTCAAGGCCCGCACCAAGATCGCGCTGGCCACCGGTTTCCGCGCGGACGCGCTGGTCATCAACCCCGCCGACTACGAGGCCATTCGCCTCTCCAAGGACACGAACGGCCAGTACTACGGCGGCGGCTACTTCAACGGCCAGTACGGCAACGGCACCATCATGCAGGATCCGCCGCTGTGGGGTCTCAAGACCGTGGTCACCGAGGCCATCGCCCAGGGCACCGCTCTGGTCGGCGCGTTTAAGCTCGGCGGCGCGGTCATCCGTAAGGGCGGTCTGCGCGCCGAGTCCACCAACTCGCATTCCGATGATTTCACGAACGATCTCATCACGTTCCGCGTGCGCGAACGTCTCGGCTTGCAGGTCAAGTATCCGAAGGCTTTCGTCAAGGTCACACTGGGAAAAGCGGGCAAGTGACGCCCGAACCCGAGAGCATCGTCGTAGTCCCCGATTCGCTTGAACTGCGGGTCGGGACCACGGCGCGGCTCAAGGTTTCGGTGCTCCCCCAGAACGCGTCACAGGAGTTCACCGCGACGGTCTCCGATCCGACGATCGCAAGCGTTGAGGAGCCGTCCGCCGACGAGGAACAGGCGGACGGCTCCTCCATGGTCGAGACCGAATAGGCCGAGAGGAGGCGTCATGGCCGAAACGATTCCCGACATCATCACCGACCCGTCAGGTTTCGACGCTGACGGCGAGTTCTGGTTGAAGGCGGCGCAGGCGGCCATCCGCCGCACGTGCGGCTGGCATATCACGCCGAACATCGAACTGTCGGGCGTAGCCAATTCGCGGGGAGGCAAGGTGATTCGTCTCCCCGCACGCCATGTCACCTCCGTCGACGAGCTGACCGACAGCGCCGGCAACCGGCTGCACTACGCCTACGACCCCACCACGGGTTTGGTAGAATGCACCACCGGCGCATTCCCGGCCGGCGTCGCCGCGATACGCTACCGCATCCACGCCGGCTATACGCCGGATGAGGTGCCGGACGTGATGGGCGTGCTCATCAACGCCGCGAAGCGTGCGAGCATGGCCTCCGCCGGCGTCATCCAATCCCAGTCGGTCAACGGCAGCAGCGTCACCTACAACGTGACCCTGATGGCCGACGAGCTGGCGAAACTCGACCGGTACAAGCTGGGAGCATTGCCGTGAGCATCATCGATGACATCAACGCCTCCGGCCTGCCTGCGGCCACACGGTTCGTGCGGCTGCGCGCCTCACGTAAAGCCGACCCGTACAATCCCGCGCAGACCACCGAGGACTGGACGAAACCCGTCGAATTGGAAGTGCGAGGAGCTTTGGCTTCGAGCAGTTCGACTCGCACGCCCGACGTTTTGGACGTGCAGACCACGTCGACTGCGGTGCTCACCGTGGCCGACCCGAACGCGGACATCCGGCTTGGTGACCGTATCCGACCCGAACCGGCCGATGGCCGCATGTGGGAGGTCAGCGGCTTCCCCAGCCGCGATGCCAACGCCTTTACCGGCTGGCAGCCCACGTTGGAAGTCCAGCTCACCGAGTGGAAGGGGTAGCCGATGGCCGGAAGCGGACAGGTCAAGGTGCATTTCAACGATGCGTTCTTCGATGAGATTCTCAATTCGGCTGGAGTGCGTGCCATGACCCGCGGAGCCGCGGAAAAGGCGCTCGGCGTCGCCAGGGCGAACGCGCCCGTGGATACGGGAGCCTACCGCGACGGTCTGGAGGTCAAGGCCGTGCAGCACGCGCACCGCACCACCTTTATGGTGGTCGGCACCGACGCGAAGACCATGCTGGTCGAATCCCGGACCGGCAACCTGCGCAAGGCGTTGAAGGCGGCGAAGACATGACCCTCGTATTGCCTCCTGACATGGAGGCTTTCCTCTGCGATTATCTGCGCGACCATATCACCGATGTGGATGGTTTGCAGGTGGGCAGCAAGAAGCCTCCCGACTATCAGGGCGCGTATCCGCTCGTCACCGTCCGGGACGATGGCGGCAACGCGGACGGGCTCGGCCATTTCGACCGTTCGATTGGCGTGAACGTGTACGGATGGAGCCGTCAGGACGAGAAGCCGTGCAAGACTCTCGCCCGTCGCGTCTACGCGACGCTCACCGAACATCCGGCCATCGCCCTCGCCAAGGGCTCGCCAATCGTTTCCGTGGATGATTCCTCGTGCAACGGTCCATACCCGGTGTCCGACGATTCCGACACCGCGCACTACTACCTGATCGTCGAATATTCGACGGTCGGCGAACACTAACCAATCCCTTAACCGTTTTCCTAGGCCCTACACAATGTGTAGGGCCTTTTCGTTTGAAAGGACATGAAATGACAGCAGACAACCAGGGCAACGACCTTAATGCCGTCAAGAACGTACTCACGTCGAAGATCATCGTCGCCCCCTATGTGGCAGGCAAGACGCTGACCGCCTCGCAGATCGCGCCCAGCGTGGCGGACCCGATCACCGAACTCGGCGACGTGTTCGGCTCCTCCTCCGCCACAGTTGGCCTCATCACCAGCGACGGAGCACCGCAGGACTCCCGCGACGGCGACGACGCCACCGAATTCCACCAGCCGGGCTACACGCTCAACGCCGACCCGACGCTGACGCTCGCGTTCACCGCCGCCGAGGACAACGACCTCACCCGCCTCATGACCATCGGCAGGCCCGATGAAACCGGCGTCTACCACGTCAAGGACATCATCCAGGACACCAAATGGTTCGCCTATCAGGAGACCATCTACAAGTCCGGCCGCAAACGCCGTCGTCTCGGCGTCATCCAGATCACCGGCAACGAGCCGGCGCAGGATACGCGCGGCGAGGTGTCCGGCCTCTCGCTGACCGCCACATGGCAGCTCGACCCCGCCGTGGACGGCGGCAACAGCCGCTACCTGCAGTCCTACGCGGCGGTCTGACATCAGCACTCTTCCCCGCATGACCTCTCTCCTGTCGGCATGCGGGGAGCCCCAACACCAACGACGGGAGAAACACGTATGACAGGAGAAACCATCATGGCAAAGCAGCAGAACACGGCACCCTCGATCGCTGAATTCGAGGATTGGGACGAGACCAGGGAGGCCGAGGCCCTCGCCGAGGTCGCCAAGCAGATCAAGGTGCGCCACATCATCAAGGACAACGAATACTGGGCGCTGGCACCCGGCGGCACCGTCTACAAGCTGCCCCTCTATCTTTCCATCGCCGACTTCGAGGCCCTGTCGAACACACAGACCGACACGGAAAGCCTCGAACAGGTCAAACGCATCCTCACCGTTTTCGCCGGCGACGAGCAGGCCGAACGACTCGAACACGAACCCATGCAGGTCGCGTTCAACCTCATCCAGGACTACGGGGAGACGCTCGCCAAATCACAGGGCGTCGAACTGGGAAAATCGCCGACTTCTGCCGAATCCTCAACTCCGATGACGGAGTAAAGGTCCGAGCGGACTTCGCCCGATTCGGGTGGAGCATCGAACACGATCTCGGCCGGCGTCTCCCCTACCGTGACGCCATCGACCTGTACACGGCGCTGTGCGGCGACCCGTCCTCCTACACGGGAGCCTCGCTCATCGGCCTCATGTTCCCCATGAGCGCCACCGACATCACCGTATTGCAGTTCCTCGGCGCTTCCACGCTGCTCGGCGACGTGGACGGCGAACCCGAAACGGACGAGCCCACCGCCGAGGAGATCCACGAGGCCGAAACGCATATGAGCAAGCTCTTCGGATAAACAACCATCAACTAAGAGGGGAGTCGCCTTATGGCTTTCGGATCGGAAGTGGGAACCGGCCACGTGTCGATATTCCCCTCGATGAAGGGCTTCCGCAGCGCGGTCGACAAGGAGATGCGGGGGGCCGGCAAGTCCGGTTCCAACCGTTTCTCCCAGGCGTTCGGCAACGGTTCGAAAATCGGCAAATCGTTCGGCGGCAGCTTCAAAAAGGCATTCGGTTCGAGTGCCCGGGGCGTCGCCGACGATGTGCTGAAACCGTTGAAGCGTGACGCGGCGCAGGCGTCCTCCAAGGCCAGCGCCGCGCTCCTGAACTACCGTCAGGCCACGGTCAACGTGCAGCAGGCGCAGGAGAGGCTCAACTCGGCCATCGCCAGATACGGGTCGGATTCGACTCAGGCGCAGACCGCCTCCATCAATCTCGAAAAAGCCCAGTTGCGTCAGGCCACCGCTCTCGACAAGTCCAACGACGCCGCCGAACGGCTCGCGGACGTGAAGAAGGCGCTCAAGGCCGCCGAGGACGAACTCGCCAAGGGCACCAACACCGTATCCGGTTCCATGAAGACGATGGCAAGCTCGTTCTCGGCTGGATTCTCGAGCATCAGCCGGGGCCAATCCACCTTCACCGGACTCTCTGGAGCGCTCGGCAGCCTCGTGCGTAGCCTGCTCGGTGTAGACGCCATTTGGAAACCGCTCGGCTCCAAGATAGCCGGATTCGCGAACAAGGCCGTATCCTCATTGAGCGGTTTCGCCGTGCAGGTCGGCGCGAAAATCCAAACCGGACTCAAGGGAGCCATCAGCGCCGCCCAGCAAACCCTCAAAGGCTGGGGCGGCAGCATCGCAGCCACCGTGTCAGGCATCGCCAAACCAATCGGCGCGGCAATCACCGCATGGACGCAACCGATTCGCGACTGGGGAAGCAGAACCGGCAACACCATCAAAACGGCAGTCGCTACTTGGACCGCACCCATCCGCTCATTCGGCGGCAAAATCGGCTCCGCCATCGGAGATGCCGCAGGAAAAGTAGGGCAGAAACTCGCACCGGTTGCCAACGTAGCCAAGAACTACTTCGGCAACATCGCCACCGCCGCCGGAGCCGTATGGTCCAAACTCCCAGCCGGAGCACAGACCGCCGCCGGGGCAATCGGCAGCACGCTCGGCAACCTCGCCTCCAGCGCAGGCAACTCGTTCAAAAACCTCGCCCAAAACGCGGTCGCCCATATCAAGGGCCTCGCCACGGGAGCGGTCGCCGCCATCGGAGCAGGTGTGGCAGCCATCGGCGGCACGCTGGTGGCCACCGGCAAGCAGGCGTTGGGCGCGTATGCCACGTGGGAGCAGGCGGTCGGCGGCGTCGACACCCTGTTCAAGGGCGCTTCCGGCACTGTGCAGAAGTACGCGGCCGAAGCGTACAAGACGGCCGGCGTCAGCGCGAACGACTATATGAACCAGGTCACGAGCTTCGCGGCCTCGTTGGTCAGTTCGCTTGGCGGGGACACCGCCAAGGCCGCAGAGATGGGCAATCAGGCCATCATCGACATGTCGGACAACGCCAACAAGATGGGCACCGACATCCAGACCATCCAACAGACGTATCAGTCGCTTGCTCGCGGCAATTACGCGATGCTGGACAACCTCAAGCTCGGCTACGGCGGCACCAAGACGGAAATGCAGCGGCTCATCGCCGACGCGAACAAGCTGCCGGGCGTGATGAAGGAAGGCAACGACCTTTCCATCGATTCGTTCGCCGACGTGACCGAGGCCATCAGCCGAGTGCAGAAGAGCCTCGGCATCAGCGGCACGACCGCCAAGGAGGCGGCGACCACCATCGAGGGGTCCGTGAACTCGATGAAGGCCGCATGGCAGAACTGGCTCGCCGGACTGGGCAACGAGAACGCCGACATGGGCGCTCTCAGCCAGCAGCTCGCCGACTCCATCGGCACTGCGTTGAAGAACATCCTGCCCCGCGTGAAGGTCATCGCCCAGAGCGTCGTCAAAGCCATCCCGAGCCTGTTCTCGGATCTGGTGACGCTCCTGCCTGAACCGTTCCAGAACGCGATCAACGCCATCGGCAGCGTATTCAACGGGCTCGGCGAGATATTCAAACCCGTGCAGAGCGCCATCGCCCCTCTGATAGCTGCATTCATGGCCCTCGGAGCAGGCGGCATCGCACCATTGCTGTCCAAGATTCCGTTGCTCGGCGGGGTGCTCGGCGGATTGTCCGGCCCGTTGAGCGCGTTGGGCGGACCCATCGGCATCGTCGTCGCAGCGTTGGGCACGCTCATCGCCACGGTGCCGGAACTGCGCAACGCCTTCGGCACGCAGGTCACCGGCGCGTTCAACCTGTTCAAGAACACGATCGCGGGAATGAAGCCGACGTTCGATGCGTTCGGCAAAAGCCTGCAGGACATGTTCAACCAGGTCATGCCGGTGATCACCGCTTCTGTCGCGGAGCTCATCCCAGTGTTCGGCGACATACTCCAGTCGCTGGCACCGCTCATCCCGACGATCATCGAACCGCTCATGAACGCGCTCAGCTCGCTCATGCCGCTCATCGGCCAGCTCGTGTCCAGCCTGCTGCCATCGTTGGCGGACATCATCGCCGCGCTGCTGCCGGTCGCCTCGCAGATCGTGTCGATGATAGGCCAAGTCATCAGCCAGCTCGCCTCCGCGCTCGTCCCGGTAATCCAGCAGGTCATGGATTTCGTTAGCCAGCTGGTCACCGCCATCACGCCGCTCATCCAACAGCTCGTGCCAGTCATAACCGATGCGGTCTCGGGCATCACAGGCATCATCCAACAGCTGATGCCGGTCATCCAGAGCATCATCAGCGTGGTCGGCTCGGTAGTGAGCGCAATCATCGGATTCATCACCGGTACGTTGTTGCCTGCGGTGCAGGCGATGCTCCCATATGTGTCGGGTGCCATCGACGGCATACAAGGCGTAATCCAGGGCGTGGTCGGCGTTATTTCCGGTGTCATCAGCATGGTCACCAACCTCATCAACGGCAACTGGTCGGGAGCTTGGAACAGTTTCAAATCGATTCTTTCCAACGCGGCCGGAGCGGTCGGCGGCTTGGTGTCGGGCATCGTGAGCGCCATCAAGGGCGTGTTCGCCGGAGCTGGCTCGCTGCTCAAAAACGCCGGCTCGCAGCTCATCAGTGGTCTGTGGAACGGCATCAGCGGTGCCATCGGCGGATTGTACGACAAGATCAAGGGCGCGCTTTCCGGACTGGTCGATAAGGCGAAGGAAGCGCTCGGCATCCATTCGCCGTCCCGCGTGTTCCGCGACGAAGTCGGCCGCTACATCCCGCCCGGCATCAGCGAGGGCATTGACAAGGCCACCCCCGCATTGCAGCGTGACATCGCGAAGCGGATGCAGGGTGTCACGGCCGCCGCACAGTCGGCATTCCAGCCGATGACGTTGCGCTCCGCCATTGGTGTGGAGGGCTCCGCCCCATTGCCTGAAACCGGGAATGGGCTCGCAGACCTCGCGTCGATGCTTGTGGAGCTTCGCGGCCTGCGCTCCGACCTGCAGGCATTGCACGGTGATTTGGGGCCGACCATCGCCAAGTACACGCCATCCATGACCATCCGCGAAGAGAAGCGCAGGCTTGGTCTCGTCTAAAACAGGAGGACAGTCATGCAATCGATGACCTACCGGCGAGGCGGAGGATCAAGCCGCGCCGTTCCGGCCAGCGTCGTTGATCTCATCGACCCGGCCGGTCTCATGGTCAAACGCATCGAGAGCCTGCGCACACACGCATGGGAGGTGGAGTTGGCCGCGCACGGCATTGACTCCGCCTCCCTCAACGCGTCAAGCGTCCAATTGGAGGCCACATGCGCCGACCTCAACGTGCTGGACGTGGCGAGCGAACTGTTCGACGCGGACGTCAAGGCCGTGGCGTCATCCCGCAGCAAGGACGACGCCGGCCTGCTCACCGTGGACAGCTGGTCGCAGACCGCGCTCATCACCGGCATCGAACCATCCTATGATCCGCCCGGCCCCGCGAAGTACGCGCTCACGGTCGCATTGCTTGACGGCCTGTGGCACAAGCGCGACGACGTGCAGCATTTCTGGTCGGATGCGCTGCAACCGGGCCTCGACCTTGATTACCCCCACGATTACCCTCACGACTACCTGCCAACGGCACGAAACGCTTCGGTCGTGAACGATGCCGTCTCGCCGATGCCGTTCGAACTGGTGGTCTACGGGCCGGTCTCACAGCCGGCCATCATCATCGGCGGCAACCGGTACGCGCTCGACGTGGACATCCCCTCGGGCTCGTATGTGACCGTCAACAGCGTGGAGGGGCAACGCAGCATCGTCATGACCGCCGAAAACGGCGACATTACGAACGTGTTCGACAAGGGCGAACGAGGCAGCGGCCTCAACGGCGGCACTTATATTTTCCAGCCGTTGCCGGCCGGGGAACACCTGGTGCAGTGGAACGGGTTCGGCTTTGACCTGACAGTGATCCAGGAGAGGAGCACGCCGTCATGGTGGAACTGATTATCACCGACTCCAATCATGTCGATGCCCGCTCCGCCGTCGACTTCGCTTTGGATTGCGCGTGGGGCAAGGAGGAAAACGATTTCGAGCTTGTCTTGAGCGGCGCGTCCACCATCGACGCGGGCGCCTATGTCTACGTCGACGGCAGCGAATGCGGGGGCGTGGTGGATGCGATGGAAGACCAGCTCACGTCCGGCGTCAGCACCCTCACCTATTCGGGGCGCACATGGCACGGAATGCTCGCGAATAAAATTCTCGAGCCGGATAGGGGCAAGGATTATCTCACCGTGAGCGGCACGGCCAGCACGATCATCGGCTCGCTCATCAGCCGTGTCGGGCTTGATTCGGTGTTCGACGCGGTTGTACCGCCTGACGGCAGTGGCGACCCGACCATCAAACAATACCAGTTCGACCGGTACGCGGACTGCTATACGGGTTTGCGGAGGATGTGCGCGGCCAACGGACTGAAACTCAGGCTCGCTTATGCGTCTGGCCGGGTCAACATTTGGGCTGAGCCGGTTGCGCATTACGGCGATGCGATTGACAGTGACCTCATCGATTTCGACGCGACCCGCACGTGGAGGAAACCGAATCATCTCATAGGCCTAGGCAAGGGCGATTTGGCGGCCCGCGTGGTCGTCCACTGGTATGCGGACGCGAAAGGCAACGTCAGCCAGACCCAGTCGCTCAGGGGCGTGGACGAGATAACGCAGGTCTACGACTACAGCAACGCCGAAACCGCCGAACTGAACCAGAAGACCTGTGAGAAACTTCAGGACTTGCAGTCCGAGGGTGAGGTGAAGGTCACCGTGCATGAGGGTTCGGGCATCGTGTTCGACGTTGGCGACACCGTGACCGCAAGGGATAATCTCACCGGCATCACCGTCAACGCGACTATCAGCAAGAAAATCGTCAAGGTCTCCGACGGCGTCCTAAGCGTCGATTACGGGGCCGAATAACAAGAGGGAGGACACGCTATGCCGCGAATAGATAATGCGACGGTCATGCAATGCGACCGGTGCGGGAAACACAAATGGTACAAGGACTTGGACGATCCGGATATCAAGACGTGGTACAACGTCAACCGGCTGGACTCCACCGGCACGGGCCACGACTACCTGTTCTGCGACCAGGATTACAAGGAATACGCGAACAAGCTCAAGGACTTTGATAACAGCTTCGACAGTTGGATGCAGAACGGAGGCAAGCAGAATGGTTGAACTCGTCACCGGGCACGCGAACAAGGCTCACGCCACCGCCGAACAGGCCGCAGGCCTCAACGCCGGAATCCTCGGCTTGGACGATTACGTGCTCAACGTGCACGACAAGCTCAAGATCACGGTCGTTTCGGCGAACAAGGTGACCATCGGCACGGGCGAACTGGTCATGCAGGGCCGTCACGTCAGCCAAGGCACGCCCGAGGACCTGATCGTCACCAACGGGTCGCAGGGTCAGAAACGCAACGATCTCATCGTATGCCGCTATGCGAAGGGCTCGCAGAACATCGAGAGCGCGAAACTGGTCGTGGTCAGGGGCACGCCCACCACGGGCACGCCCACCGACCCCGCCGTGAACACCACCAGCCCGTTGGACGGGGGCACCACCTACGACATGCCCTTGTACCGCATCCCGCTGGACGGCATCACCATCGGCACACCAGTCGCATTGTTCAACGTGTTGAAGCCGATGAGCGACGTGTGGGATTCCCTAACCCCTGTCACGGGCCAAGTCAGGATGCCGTATTCCGACAGGTATATCACTCTGGTTCGTGTCGGCCGTATTGTCACCGCCTGCGCGTATATCACGCTGACAAGCAATTTCAATCAGACCGGCAACACATCCGTCAGCGAGACAATCCCGGAGGGTTTCAGACCGTCCGGCGATTCCCGCGCGGTCATGCGCGGCACCGACAACGGCGGCGCGACCAGTTTCTACCTTTACGGCACGCCGGAGGGGAAAATGGTGTTGAACGGCACCGGATATGCCGGCCGATTCGTCGGTATATCCGGCTGTTGGATTACCGCGTAGTTTTCCCTAACCCAGCGTTCTACGACGTGGCGAGTACCTTACAGCAGCGACAGCATTTTGCTTACGCGCATCGGTGATATCTGTTTCATGGGTGGCAACGTAAAATTCAACAGTAGCGGGCAGAACAATTACACGAAGGCTCAGGAGAAGCTCCCCGAAGGGTATCGACCCGTCATCGCCAATACGCCCGTGGCCATTTTCGGTGGTGAAACGACATTCATCTGTTACGGCGAGGCCAATGGCACCGTCACGATGCTTGGCAATCCGAACAGCGCGTACGCGGGATGCACCGGCGTATGGAGGACCACCGACCCGATGCCCGCCGCATAGCTTCGGGACACTGGCTCAGGCGGTTGCACTGTCTTGCAGTGACCCCACGGGTCATAGCGCGTATGAGACGGTCATGCCGAACGCGTTCGTGCCCTGCGTGCCGCCCTGATTGGCGTAGGTCATGGTGCCGTTGGCGTTCACGTCGATGGTCTTCTGGTTGGCCCCGTCGCGTCCGCCGTAGGAGAAGTTCAAGTCCATCGGGGGACGCCATCCTTCGGGCAGAGTGCCGAACGTGCCGCTATTCCAGGAGCCGGAGGCCGACGTCTTCCAGTCGATTCGCAACGTCACCATCGGCCCGGACCTATAGCCCTTAACGGTGCCGTAATTGCCACTGATGAGGGTCGTGACATCGGTGTGGGTTAGGGAAACCCGTTCAGGCTATTAGGGCTCGCTCCCAGAGGCGTTGCGCGTCTCGCAAAGCCGTGATATCCGGTTTGAGGTAGTACTTCGCGGTGGTTTTGATATCGCTGTGGCCGAGCATTTTCGACACGATGGCGATATCCGCTCCCGCCGCCAGAGTGTTCGTCGCCCATGAGTGGCGCAGGTTGCGTGCGGGCACATGCGGCAGATCATGCCGCTTGCAGTAGGCCTTGTATTGGCGTGCCACCTGTGGCGGGGTGAGCGCACCGATGAGTCGCCCTCCCTCGCGCG
>OKSH01000018.1_pt1 | contig 139399 bp, 139 predicted proteins | sample 1601231 | NCBI WGS metagenome assembly OKSH01 (sample SAMEA3541596, study PRJEB24748) | human gut metagenome | biome: human gut; feature: human-associated habitat; material: faeces | place: China | collected 2012
AAAGAGACAAAACCTCAAGTGAATCTTAAGGAGACATTATCACAAGTTAATAACAAATGGAAAAACTTGTAATTGTAAAGAAACTTTGTTTTTGTTATTATTAGTAAGTAGTATTTAATAAGGTGAATAAGAGGAGTGCGACAATATGAAGAAGAAAAGATGCTTATCGGTAGTGATAATAAGTTTATTGCTTGGAATATCTTGTTTTATTATGGCAGGTTGTGCAAATAAAGACAATGAAGATAAAGACGATACGAAAATAGAACAAAATCTAGATAAAAAAGAAGATGCAGAAGATTTCAATAAAAAAGATGAAGAAGCAGATGAGAATAAAAAGGTTGAAGAAGATGAGGATGAAGACGAAAATTCAAGGGAAGCCAGAGTTTATTATGTTGATGACATAACCGGAGAGATAATGGGAAAAACCATTACAGTTAAAACGGAATATGATATATGGAAGGCTCTTCAGGGAAACGGAATTTTGACGGAAGGTTGTCAGCTGTTAAGTTTTAAAGTAAATGAAGAAACACATCTGATCGATCTGGATTTTAATGCTGCAACCGGAGAATACATACGAAGTATGGGAACAACCGGTGAAATACAGATTATAGGATGCATTATTAATACATATCTTGAGACATATGACTGTGATGGAATAAAACTGACTGAAGAAGGAAAAGTTTTGCAAACATCACATGGAGCTAATTATGACGGTTATAGCGGAATAATGTCATTTTGAAATTGAGATTAAAGAAATAGTATAAGAAGAAAAGCGAGTAAGGAGATATACAAGAGAAGTATGAAGAGAAAAATAAAAAAGATAATTGCAGGAATCTTGTTTGCCAGTATGCTTACAGGAAATGTTTCGATGAATGTTGTTTACGGAACGGAAAACTATGGAGATAGAATAGAAGAAAATCAGTCAGCGAATATAGAAGATGGGGGTAAACAATTTACTGAAGAGGATAATACACAGAATCAAAATCAGAATAAAACAGAAGATGGACTAAATGAAGATCAGTCTTCTGTTAATACAGATGCCACTGAAGGAACAGAGCAAGAAGTAGAAAGTGGAAAAATAGGGATTACTTATGGGAAAGTGAACTTTGTGTATATTGAAAGTCCCTATGTACAAACTCCCGGTACACAAAGAATTGTGTTTTCATTTGATAAAGAAATTACAGGGGCAGAAACAATAGCCTTAATGATCGAGGATGAAGAAGGTAATCAAGAGGAATGGAATCTCGCAAAACAGTCGGGAACATTATATCTGTTTGAAAAAGAATATGCGCAGGGTGTATCAGCGGGAATTTATAAAGCAACAAATCTTCTTATAAAAAGTAGTGCAGAAGAAAAGAAAATTGCACTTGATGATATCGGGGTCAAAGCTGAATTTGGTGTGGATACCGAATATGAAGGGATTGAAGAATTAAAACCGGTTGAAGGTCAATTTTCTGAAGAAGAGTCGAGTGTAGAAACTTCGGTTGTAACAATAGATGAAAATGGAGTTGCAGAAGCACAAGATAATATAGCAGAAGCATTGGAGGTGGTCAGTGCAGATCGAATGAATACGGTAAGTACTTATGGGAACGCTTCTGATGCAAAATCGGGAAATGTTGTGGTCGCGTTAGACCCGGGGCATGATGCAAATGATGCGGGAGCACAAGGGTATGGATTAAGGGAAGAAGACTTAACATTAAAGATTGCCAATTACTGTAAACAGGAACTTGAGCAATATGCAGGTGTTACAGTATATATGACACGCACAGGTGCTGCGTGTCCTTACAATAAGCCGGGAATTACGTGTATGGAAGATCGCGTAAAAGCGGCTGTAAATGCAGGAGCTAAAATATTTGTTAGCTTTCATCTTAATTCTTCTGTATCGTCAGCTGCAAGTGGAGCAGAAGTAATTGTGCCTAATAATAGTTGGAAAGCAGAAGTGGGTGCGGCAGGTCGTAAATTAGGAGAAGCAATTTTAGATGAGCTTGTGGCAATCGGATTAGGAAGACGGTCTGTATACAGTAAAGATACTACAATTAATGAAAAATATCCGGATGGTTCTATTTCAGACTATTTTTCTGTTCAGATTCATTGTAAAGAACATGGAATTCCGGGACTTATTGTAGAACATGCATTCCTTTCAAATGGTAGTGATGTAAATAATTTTTTGAAAACGGAATCAGGACTTAAAAAGCTTGGAGTTGCAGACGCTACAGGGATTGCAAGATATCTCGGATTGCAAAAAATGGGAGTAAGAGTTAATGTTCCGGAGGGAACGTACACCTTGGATAGTGTATTGGCATCAGGAAAAGGTATTAAAATAAGCAATGATCTTTTCACTTCAGGAGCGGGAACAGTTTTATCCACAAAAAAAGAAAATATTTCTTCACAACGATTTGAAATAGTTAGTATCGGAAATGGTTATTATAATATCATTGCTGAGCATTCGGGAAAAGCGTTGCAAGCAGTTGGAGATGGAAAAGCAGGTTACGCGTATATAGAACAAAGAGAGAGAAATAGTGCTTTAGAAGCACAAAAATGGTGTTTTATTGATGCGGGAAACGGAACATATTATATTATGTCAGCGTTGAATACTTGTATAGATATACACTCGGGAGTGACAAGCGATGGGAATACAGTATGGACATATACTTGTAATCAAAGCAATGCTCAAAAGTGGAAATTGACTAAAGCTGATAATAAAACGATAGAAAACGGTACATATACGATTGCAAATAGTGTAAATAAAAATCAAGTTCTTACAGTATCAAAAGAATCATCAGATAATTTCGCCAATGTTGAATTAGATAGTCTGAAAAATATTTCGGCACAGAGATTTGAAGTGGAATATGTCGGAAACGGATATTATAAGATCGTGGCAGAACACTCGGGAAAAAGCTTAGATATTTTAAATGGATCTGAGAAGAAAAATGCGAATTTGCAGCAATATGCATGGAATAGCAGTGATGCTCAACTTTGGAAATTTGTAAAAGCAGATAACGGAACATATTATATAAGATCAAAATTAGGAACAACAATAGGGTTAGCAACATCGAATGTGGTTTCGGGAACGAATGTATGTATGGATCAGGTGAATGGAAATAATATCCAGAAATGGGTGCTGAAAAAAGCGGAGAATGCACCTGTTGCAAATGGAAGGTATGTTATTTCAAATGCAAAATTTTCTGAGAATGTAATTTCGATTAACGGACAAAATGCTACGCTTGGAACATATGTGGGTGCGAAAAATCAGATGTTCGATATAAAGTATATGGGAGCCGGATATTATCAAATTTTATCGGTTCAATCAGGAAAATCTTTGGATGTGGCAAATGCATCGAGTGAACCAGGCGCAAATTTGTGGGAATATTCATGGAACGGAAGTAACGCTCAACTTTGGAAGTTTATCGTTAATTCGGATGGAAGTTATTACATAAAATCAAAATTGGGAACAGTTGTAGATATTTTTAGTGGAATTATCGCCGAAGGAACAAATATTCAAATGTATACGGCGAATGGAAGTGACGCGCAAAAATGGAAACTGGAATCGGGAAAAGAGGGGATTGATGAAAGACCTCTTGAGAACGGAACATATACGATATCAAATGCAACAAACAGTAAGCAGGTTTTAGATATAGCGTCTGCGGTGGAAACAGATTATGCAAATATCCAGATGTATGCCTCCAATAATACATCAGCACAGAGATTTGAACTATATTATGTGGGAAATGGATATTATCAGATTCTTTCTGAAAAGTCCGGAAAGTCCTTAGATGTAGCAAACGGATCTAAGAAGCAGGGTGCGAATGTATGGCAGTATTCATGGAATGGATCAGAAGCACAACTTTGGAGGATTATCGAGGCGGAAGACGGTGGATATTATTTACAGTCGAAACTGGGAACATTTCTTTCCATTAGTGGAAATACAGCTTCATCAGGGATGAATGTACAGATGAGTTATCTGGAGAGCGGTAAAAGACAACAATGGAAATTTGAAGCATCTACTTATCAGCCGGTGAAAGATGGAAAATATACATTAAGAAGTTCTAAAGAATCTGAATACACTATAGATGTAGCGAATGCTTCTAAAGTGGATGGTGCGAATGTATGGTTGTATTATTATAATGGCACGAAGCCACAGCGGTTTAATATTTCCTATGTGGGAAAAGGATATTATAAAATTATTGCCGAGCATTCGGGAAAAGCACTGACAGTAGAAAATGATACGCGAAAAGCGGGTGTGAATGTAGTGCAAAAAAAATGGGTTGCAAATTCAGATACACAGCTTTGGAAATTTGTGAGTACAAGCGAGGGGTATTATATTCGATCCAAAACAGGTACAGTTCTTGATATTTGGAGCGCTGTGTATGCACCATATACAAATATTTGGACGTATACAGCAAACGGTAGTTTGGCACAGAAATGGCATTTGGAAAAAGAATATGATTCGATCGAAGTTCCGGAAGGAATATATACGATTCAGACAGCGTTAAGTTCATCGAAAACTTTAGATATCGCCAATGGTTCTAAAGCAAATTTTGGAAATATTTGGATCTATAATATAAATAACACGGAGGCACAAGAATTTGAGATTGAGAAAGTGTCTGACGGATATTATAAGATAGAGTCAAAATTATCCGGAAAAGTATTGGATGTGGCAAATGGATCAAGAACAGCAGGTGCAAATGTATGGCAGTATTCGTGGAACGGCTCCGATGCTCAGCTTTGGAGATTTGTGGATGCGGGAGATGGTAAATATTATATACAGTCAAAATTGGGTACTGTATTAGATGTTACATCTGCATCTGCAGCAGCAGGGACAAATGTTCAAACTTATACTTTTAATCAATCGACAGCCCAAAAATGGACACTTTTAGAAACAGAAAAAACGTTGTACTCTATTATGGGTAAAACAAATGTGTCTGTTTCTCAAATGGTTAAGTTTTATAAAAATAAGGCGACGGTATCATATCCATACAGTAATGTGAGCGAAGCGCCTACAATAGAGAAGTTCTGTCAGATATATAAGGAGGAAAGTGAAGTAGAAGGCGTAAAAGCAGAGGTCGCTTTTGCACAGGCAATGATGGAAACTGGGTTTTTGAAGTTCGGTGGAGATGTTAAGAAAGATCAATATAATTTTGCTGGGATAGGAGCTATTGGCGGGGGATCATCAGGAGCAAAATTTGATTCTATTCGGATTGGAATCAGAGCTCATGTTCAGCATCTGAAGGCATATGCTTCAAAAGAAGCATTGAAACAGCCTGTTGTAGATCCACGTTTTCAATATGTGAAACGTGGAAGCGCAGAATATGTGCAGTGGTTGGGACAAAAAGAAAATCCAAATGGATATGGATGGGCGACAGCTAAAAATTATGGAAATAATATTGTAAAACTATATATTCTTCCAATGAAGAAATATTGATGAAATCAGAGCATTCCAAATCGGAGAAAAAATGGAATGCTCTTTTAAATTGGATCTTTCCTTTCTATGCTTGTGAAATGCTTGAAATTTTAAAAGGGATAGCGTATACTAGTACAGAATGTAGAAAAAGGAAAGGTGAAAGGAATGTATATTAAAAATATCATAGATAATTTTAAAAAGTATTCATTTTTATTGAGACAATTAGTCAGCAGAGATTTCAAAGTGAAATATAAGCGCTCTGTACTAGGTGTTTTATGGAGTTTATTATATCCGGTTTTGATGATGGCGGTTATGGCTGCTGTGTTTTCTAATGTCTTTAAGTTTTCTGTGCCAGGAGTAAACTATCTTGTTTATTTAATGACGGGACTAACATTTTTTAATTATTATAGTGAAGCATCAAATTCATCCATGAGTGCTGTAGTGGCAAATTTCTCTTTGTTGAACAAAATATATATTCCTAAATATATTTTCCCTTTGTCAAAATGCTTATTTGTGGGAATTAATTTTTTGTTAACATTAATTCCTTTATATGGTGTGATTTTGTTGTCGGGCAGTGGTGAAACGAAATGTCATATTACGGCATTACATCTTCTTTTGCCCTATTCATATTTGTGTTTATTGCTTTTTACAGTAGGGGTTGGATTCATTTTATCCACGATATCCGTATTTTTACGGGATATGTTCTATATTTATGGAATTGTACTGACAATCTTGACTTATTTTACGCCTATAATGTACGACATTAATATGCTGGATCCATGGATACAACAAGTGTTGAAATTTAATCCGTTGTATCATTACATTACGTTTGCGAGAACGATTATTTTATATGATCAAATGCCGTCAGTAAAAAGCTTTATTATATGCGGAGCATCATGTTTAATTACATTAGTTATTGGGATGATTGTATTTAAGAAAAATCAGGATAAGTTTATTTATTATATGTAGGATCTAGGAGGCTGTTATGATAGATGTTCAAAACGTATCGATGCGTTTTAATTTAGGAATTGAAAAAAATAACTCTTTAAAACAGATGGCAGTAGATTTGTTCAGTAAAAGTGCAAGAGAAAAACGAAAAATGCACAAAAAAGAAAATGAGTTTTGGGCATTGCAAGATGTTAGTTTTAAAGTGGAAAAAGGTCAGGTGGTTGGATTTGTCGGATCAAATGGAGCAGGGAAATCTACACTTTTAAAAGTGGTTGCCGGAGTTATGAAGCCGACAAAAGGAAAAGTTCTCGTAGGAGGAAATATTTGCCCGATGATTGAATTGGGGGCAGGTTTTGACCTTGACTTAAATGCACGGGAAAATATATATCTTAACGGTGCTGTTATGGGATATTCAAAAGATTTTATTGACAGCAAATATCAAGAAATCGTAGATTTCTCTGAATTACATGACTTTTTAGAAGTGCCTGTAAGAAATTTCTCGTCAGGAATGATTGCTCGTTTGGCATTTTCAGTTGCAACGATTGTAGAGCCTGAAATATTGATCGTGGACGAGATTCTTTCAGTGGGAGATTTGAATTTCCAGAAAAAAAGTGAAAATAAAATGCGGAGTTTGATTTCAGGAGGTACAACAGTTCTTTATGTATCGCATTCTATAGAATCTATTAAAAGTTTGTGTGATAAAGTGGTTTGGTTAGAACATGGAAAAGTAATTCAAGTAGGTACAGCGGAAAAAGTATGTGCCGCATATTATGAGAGTCAAATAGGAAAATGATTACTCATTTATGTAGAAAAGGGGATTGAGAATTAAATGTTGGATAGAGTGCAAGGCATGATAGAAAAACTAAAATATCTTAATCGGAAAATTTTAGAGATTGATAAAAAACAGTCTTTGTTAGTTGAAAAAGAAGAACTTTTAGAAAAAAATTTAGAGCAAAGAGTTGAAAAAGTGATTGTTTCTGTAGATCAGATGAAACAATTTACAGAACAATGTGCAGATCGATTATTTGAGCAGTTTTCCGAAAGAGCAGTATTAGGAAAAGTTAATGATTATGTGAATTTGGAGTATTTTAAAGTTCCATCTGATAAATCCCCGAAAGTATTATTGGTTGGTTTTTATGGAGCGGTTAATCTGGGTGATGAATTGATGCTGCAAAAATTGTACAGAGACCTGAATGTCATTAAAAATGACATTTATGTGATGATGTGTGACAATGAAAATTTAGATGCTTTTCGCTATCCCGGCATGAATATTATTCATTATCCTAAAACAAAATTTGATTTTAATCATTTGGCCGATATATTTGATAGTGTTATTTTTGGAGGTGGAGCAATTTTAGATGATAGCGGATATCTTCAAGAAGAAAGCTTTAAATATGATTTAGGGAAAATATTCATTGAATTGGCATTATCATTTATAGAAAAGAATAAGGAAGTGCATGCCATCGGGTTGAGTACAAATGAAAAAATAGTCAATGAGGAGTATCAGGAAAAGTTAAAAAGAATTATTGACGGAAGTGTTAATTTTAGCGTGAGAGATAAGTACAGTAAAAGACTCATAGAGTCTGCTTGCGGACACGAAATAACTATGATAAATGATATTGTTTTAACAAATGAATATCCAAAGGTAATGAAAGAAAAAGGTGAAAAATATAAGATAGGAATCATTTGGATTTGTCAGGCGGATTTACTGGGATCTTTAGAAAAGTTAGTTGAACATATTCAGAGTACGTACGATATAGAAAAAACAGAAATTCATTTTATTCCGTTTTATAATTATCACGATTGCGATTACAAATTCTATAATGAATTTTGTGAAAAGAAAAGTGAATTTAATTTTTCTATAGAATCTATGGCATATAGTTTTGAAAATATTTGTCAAAAAGTACGAGAATGTGACGTGGTTATCAGTATGCGTTATCATGGCGCTTTACTGGGACTCATGAATGGCTGCAGAACTTTCTCGCTGTTATACACACAGCACCCACACTATTATAATAAAATGATGGATTTATATGAGAAATTTGAGTGCGTACAAGATTTGTTTTTTAGTGTGGAGGAGCTCGTCGAAGCCTTACCGGTTAAGAATGATGTGGTAATTAATTCGGTAGATTTTGATAATACATCATATACTCAGATTGTACAGTCGATTATAAAAAAACAGAAAGAAAGAAAGGAGAAAATGGATTTTTAATCCTGAAGAACGCATGAAAGCATTAACAATATTAATTCCGGTATATAATACAGAAAAATATATAAAAAGATGTTTAGATTCGTTGATTGTTTCTGAAATAATGGATGATATAGAAATACTTGTAGTAAATGACGGAGGAAAAGATCATTCCGTTGAAATTATTCAAAAGTATGTGGATAGTTATCCGGAGACAGTCAGACTGATTGATAAAGAAAATGGAGGGCATGGCTCTACAATAAACGCAGGCATCAAGGAAGCAAAGGGAAAATATTTTCGAGTTTTAGATAGTGATGATTGGTTTAACTCTACTGATTTTGTGAAATTTGTGAATAGATTAAAATCGGAAGATGCAGATTTAGTTGTGTGTGATTATCGAAAGGAACATACGTACAATAGTAAATCGGAATATTTTGTATATAAGAATTTAGAAGATAGAAAATGTTATTGCTTTGATGATATTGATCTGAAAATTCTTGAAGGTGAATATTTTGTTATGGCAACATCTACGTATAAGACAGAAATTTTAAGAACGTCCGGTCTTAAAATGTTAGAAAAAACATTTTATGTAGACATGCAGTATAATGTTGTTCCTATGACGAAAGTTGAGACTTTTACGTATTATCATCTGGATATTTATCGTTATTTTATCGGAAGAAAAGAACAAAGCATGAATATGGATAATTTTGTCCGAAATCAAGAACACCATAAAAAAATGATAAAATGGCTGATAGAATATTATACACATATTTCTTCAAAGTTGTCGTCAAATAAAAGAGAATATATAGAAATTATTCTCACATATACGTTAAATACACATTATTCTATCTATTGTGAATATGATAAGGATCATGCAAGAGCATATAAAGAAATAGTGGACTTTGATCAGTATTTATTGAAGGTGAATAAGGCTTTATATGAACGGATAAATTGTATGGCATATATAAGATATAATCGAAAGACAAAGTTTAAATTTGTCAGATTGAATGGTAGAAAATGGAACACTGCAATGAAAATGGCAAGAAGATTGAAAGGAAAATTCTAATGAAGAAAATATTAGTTATAAGTTGGTTTTATCCGCCGATAAATTCATCAGAAGGATTAGTGACATATAAACTTCTCAGAAATTCTAAATTGCAATATGATGTTTGTATGCAGGAAAGTAATGCATCTTGGTCATATGGAAATAAAGAATATCTGCCGGAATGCGAAAATGTTCGGAAAATTCCAATTCAGGCAGACACTTTGGAGATATGGAAAAACAAAACAATAGAGTATTTTAACGCTCATAAAAAAGAGTATGACATTATTATGACTCGTTCCATGCCTCCGGAATCACATGAGATCGGATTGAAAATAAAAGAAATTAAACCGGAAATTAAGTGGATTGCATCGTTTGGAGATCCAATCGCAAATAATCCTTTTGTATTAAAAACTATAAAAAAGATTTCTCCGTATTCATTACAGAATAGATATATCAGACCGATGGGAATTCGGGAAATTATATCACCTAAGAGAATGATTAAGAACGAGATATGGAAGAAACGAATGAAAAAAGAGCAGATTCCGTATAAAAAGGAGCAAGAATTAGAAGATGCCATTATAACAAAATCTGATTATATTATTATGAATAATCCATATCAAAAGCAATATATGACCGGCAAATACTCAGACGCTATAAAAGCGAAAGCAATCGTTCTTCCGCATAGTTTTGATTATTCTTTGTATGATAAAGAGATTGATGCAGAAAATAGTGGAAAGATACGGATGGTATATATTGGACATCTTGATGATATCAGAACGCCGCATTTGTTTCTTAAAGCTATAGCTAGTATGAAAAAAGAACATTCGGACTTGGCGGAGAAATTAGAAGTTTTCTTTTATGGAAATATGTCTGTAAAAGAAAAAGTATATCTTTTAGATAATGAATTGTTAGATATTGTTCAGATCAAGAAACCTGTGGACTATAAAACGAGCTTATCCCTTATGAAGAATAGTGACTGGCTGATTCATATTGATGCAAATTTGAGCGGTGTGTTAGATGAGAACATTTTCTTCGCTGCTAAATTAGCTGATTATATTGGCGCGGACAGACCGATTTTTGGAATTACGATGTTTGATGGAGCGGGGGCTGATGTGGTACGCGATGTGAATGGACTTACGGTTTCCTATACAGTAGATGAGATCAAAAATTATTTATATTTGATTTTATACGAAGGATATCAAATTGAAGTAAACGAAGAAAACCGCAAAAAATATGATGCAGTAAATGTGGCAAAGAAATTTGATGATTTTGTTGAAAATAAGATTTTACATTAACTTATGATGGTGAGAGGTAGCAACATGAGAAAAATTAAAGTGATGACGGTTTTTGGAACGAGACCGGAAGCAATTAAAATGGCACCGTTAGTGAAAGAATTACAGTCGCGAGAAGAGATTGAACAGATTACATGTGTTACGGCACAGCATAGACAGATGTTGGATCAGGTTTTGGAAACTTTTCAAATTAAGCCGGAATATGATTTGGATATTATGAAACAAGGTCAGACATTGAATGATGTAGTTCAGAGAGTGTTAGGAAGCATTAGTGAAGTTTTGGAAAAAGAAAAACCGGATATCGTATTAGTTCATGGTGATACTACAACTACTTTTGCAGGAGCATTGGCAGCGTTTCATAGTCAAATTGCAATCGGACATGTTGAGGCCGGACTCCGTACATGGAATAAATATTCCCCATATCCTGAAGAAATGAATCGTCAAATGGTAGGATGTCTCGCCGATATGCATTTTTCTCCGACAGAGGTGAGCGCTCAAAACTTGTTGAATGAAGGAAAAGACAAGTCTAAGATATATATTACAGGAAATACAGCCATTGATGCGATGGCAACTACTGTTGATGAAAATTATCAGCACCCGATTTTTGAGTGGGTGGGCGATAACCGAATGATTCTTTTAACTGCTCATAGAAGAGAGAATCTAGGGGAGCCGATGTATCATATTTTCCGGGCGATTAAGAGACTTGTAGATGAATTTGATGATGTGAAAGTCGTATATCCTATTCATCTGAATCCTCGTGTAAGACAGGTGGCTAACGATGTATTTCAAGATTGTGATAAAGTGCGTTTGATTGAACCATTGGAAGTGTTTGATTTTCATAATTTCCAAAACAAAAGTTATTTGATTATGACAGACAGTGGAGGAATACAGGAAGAGGCACCGTCTCTCGGAAAACCGGTTCTCGTATTACGTGATACAACGGAGCGGCCTGAAGGAATAAAGGCAGGAACGCTAAAACTTACAGGTACGGATGAAGAAGTCATTTATCAAGAGGCAAAGAAACTATTAACAGATGAAGAAGCATATCATGCGATGAGTCATGCAAGTAATCCATACGGAGACGGGCATGCAAGTGAACGTATCGCAGATGCGATTATAGAAAAATTTGGTGATCTTTTGAAGTAAAGGAGAAAAGCAGATGGATAGAAATGTAAAATATTTGATTATTGGCGCTGGAATATCCGGACTTACTTTTGCAAACTACGCAGACGGTGATTATTTAATTATCGAAAAAGAAAAAGAAGTGGGTGGATATTGCCGTACTATTAAGAAGAAAGATTATGTTTGGGATTATGCAGGGCATTTCTTCCATTTTAGTACAGATGAATTCAAAAAGAAATTTCTTGATAGCGTGAATCCGGAAGATATTAAATATAAAGATAAAAATACAAAAATTATTTATAAGGGAGAATTGGTGGATTATCCGTTTCAGACAAATATTCATCAATTAGAGAAAGAAGAGTTTATAGATTGTCTCTATGATTTATTCCATAAAGAAGAAAAGGAAGATTATGACAGCTTTTTGGATATGCTCTATGGGAAATTTGGAAAGTCAATCGTTGAAAAGTTCTTAAAACCATATAATGAAAAGTTGTATGCGGTTGATTTAAAGACATTGGATAAAGATGCAATGGGCAGATTTTTTCCGTATGCAGACATTCCGGCAATCATAGATAATATGAAAGCAAATAAAGACAGCACTTCATATAACAATAGCTTTCTTTATCCAAGAAACGGAGCGGGTTCCTTTATCCAGATTCTGTATGATGCATTGGATAGTTCTAAAATTTTGATGGAACATGAAGTTGTTAAAATTGATAATGAACATAAAGTTGCGCAATTGGATGACGGCAGCAAAATAAATTATGAATATTTGATCAATACTTCTCCGTTAAATCACTTTTTAGGATATTTTGAAGGTGAAAAGTTTTCTGCTTTGAAGAACCGATTGTCATATAATAAAGTTCTCGTATTTAATCTTGGGTTCAACAAAAAATCAAAATTCACAGAAGAGCATTGGATGTATATTCCGGATAAAGCAGTGAATTTTTATAGAATTGGATTTTACGATAATATTTTGGATGCAGACAAACTTAGTATGTATATTGAGATCGGATATGGAAAAGAAGATGAGATTACAGAACAAGATGTAGAAATGCAGTTAAAATTAACTCTTGAAAATTTGCATAAGTTGGGAATTATTGATGATGATACAAAATTAGAAGAACATTCGACTATTATCATGGATCCGGCTTACGTGCATATCAATACTGAGACAGAGAAAATGGTTCAGCAATTTAAAGCGGAAGAAGAAAAAAATGGAATCTATACGATTGGCAGATATGGAGCGTGGACATACTGTTCAATGGAAGATTGCATGATTGCTGCCAGAGATTTAGCAATGAGTTTGTGTCAGGGCTAAATCGGGAGTAGGATATAATGAGTGAAAAATTAAAAAAGCAAAGTGTAATAATTTCTTTAATATGGGCTTTTGTGGGGACGATCGGTGTCGTTTATTATATTAAGATAGGAACGGGAATGGATGTATCTCCCAATTATGCAAATAATATAATCTATTATTTTATTTATGCGGCATCTGCTTTTTCAGTGTATTATTGCTGTAAAGTTATCACAAAGAAGAAAGCGGTTTTTGCAGGAATTCTTTCGTTATTATTTGCATGTATCTGTATTATAGGTGCTCAGATAGAGTATTTAAGAGCAATTAATTGGTTATGGATTACATGGATAAAAGTTCTCTGTTTGGCAATTTTTTTATTTCCACTTTTTGTATTATTGATTTACATTTTAGATGATTGTAGATTTAAAGCTGCGGAATCTTGTGTGAAAAATATATCAAAATGGAAAATATTCTTAGCGATTATTGTTATATGGGGCATTGCTTATCTTGCTATGTTTCCGGGAATTTATGATTATGATTCAATAGATCAAACATTGCAATTTTTGGTTACAGGGAACGTGAGTGGCCACCATCCGGTTTTACATTCATTATTATTGTCCGGTTTTATGAAAATCGGATATGTTGTTTTTCATAGTTATGAAATTGGGTTAGGGATATTTACACTTTTACAGGTATTGTTTTTGGCATATGCGGCGATGAAAGTTGCATGGTTTTTGTTGCAAAAAGGTTATAATCGACTTTTTTGGTTTACGATGTGCTTTTATTTGTGCTTCCCATTGCATTATATTATGAGTGTGTGGGATACAAAGGACAGTATCTTTGCAGGTTTTTTTGTTTTAGTTAGTTTAAGTTTGATCGAGATGGCGGATCGCACATCAGGATTTTGGGATAATCGGTGGAATTTAGTCAAGTTTGTTTTATATGTAGTATTAATGTGTATGTTTCGGAATAATGGATTATATGCATTGATCTTGCTCATACCGATTTGCTTTTTTTGTTTTAAAGAGAGAAGAAAGGCAACTATTATTTTGTTTATGTTATCAATGTTAATCTATGTATCATATCAGAATATTTTGCTTCCAAGTCTAGGCGTTAAATCCGGCAACATTCGTGAAATGATGAGTATACCATGCCAGCAGTTGGCAAAAGTGTATGTTGAAACTCCGGAAGCGTATACGGATGAGGAAAAAGAAGCTCTATTGGAATTGATACCGGAAAAAAATATTATGGATTATCAATATAGACCGATGATTTCAGATGCAACGAAGAATTATTTAAATTCAGAAGTTTTGAAAAGTGATCTGCCCAAATATGGAAAGTTATATGTAAGTATTGGATTGAAAAGTCCGAGAAAATATATAGAAGCTTTTTTGCAGAATAGTTGTGGGTTTTGGTATCCGAATAAATCATATCCGGATGAAAGAATGTTTCATCCGTATACTGAATTTGATATGGCAGATCCGAATTTGTTTAAAGGAGATTATATTTATTTAGAGCGAATGAGTTTGTTCCCGCAGTACGAAGAGATATTAAGACCGTTTTTTCAAAGTGCTGTATGGAAAAAAATTCCGATAGTTTCCAACTTTTTTGTTCCGGGCACATATTTTATTGTATTATTGTTTGGAATAAGTGTTAGTTTTTATAGAAAAAATTATAAGCAATTATTTGTGTTTGGCTTTTGGGGGGCATACTGGTTCACGTTGTTGATCTCCCCTGTAGCACTCGTTCGTTATGCATACCCTGTGATTATGTGCTTACCGCTTATGTTAAGTTTAATTACTCAAAAAGGGTTGTTATCATGGAAAAGAGAAAGGAAAAATACAAAAAATGGATAAAATAGCAGTTTTGATTCCTTGTTATAATGAGAGTCAGACGATTAAAAAAGTAGTGGAAGATTGGAAAAAAGAGTTGCCGGAAGCTACAATTTATGTGTACGACAACAATTCTTCGGATAACACGGCTGCAATCGCAAGAGAAGCCGGAGCTGTTGTTCGTTATGAATATCAGCAGGGAAAGGGAAACGTGATCCGTCGCATGTTTCGTGAAATAGACGCGGAATGTTATATTATGATCGATGGAGATGATACGTATCCGGCGGAATTTGGACGGGAAATGGTTACAAAAGTATTGGAAAGAAATGTGGATATGGTAGTAGGAGATCGTTTGTCATCCACTTATTTTGAAGAAAATAAACGTCCGTTCCATAATTTCGGAAACAGTCTCGTAAGAGGAACGATCAACCATCTGTTTAAGAGTAATATTCGTGATATTATGACGGGATATCGGGCGTTCAGCTATCAGTTTGTAAAGACGTTTCCGGTTCTGTCAAAGGGGTTTGAGATTGAAACAGAAATGAGTATTCATGCTGTGCATAAAAACATGCTTGTTGAAAATGTAATCATTGAATACCGCGACCGTCCTGACGGAAGCGAATCAAAGCTGAATACTTATTCCGATGGATTTAAAGTGCTCAAGACAATCGGCAGATTGTATAAGAATTATAAGCCGTTAGGATTTTTCGGAATGTTGTCAGCGCTGCTGGTTCTAATTGCGGCAATCTTATTCATTCCTGTCTTTGTGACATATTTAAAGACCGGATTAGTACCTAATTTCCCGACATTGATCGTCAGCGGATTTGTTGCGCTGGCAGCGATTCAATCTTTCTTTGCAGGATTGATTTTGACAACGATCGTGGAAAAAGATCGTCAGGACTTTGAGTTTAAACTGCAGATGATCAGTATGGAAAAAGGAAACAAAGCCCATGAGTAATACAAAGAAATTATTTTCCCAGATTATAAAATTCGGGTTTGTAGGCGGAACAGCTTTTGTTATTGATGCAGGATTATTGTTTTTACTGACGGAATTTTGCGGGATTCATTATTTGATTTCGGGAATGATTTCTTTTACGGCATCAGTGATATACAATTACATTTTAAGTGTAAAATGGGTATTTGATGCGAAAAAGGATGCGAATAAGACACAGGAATTTATTGTGTTTATTGTGTTAAGCGTGATCGGTTTGGGAATAAATCAGTTGTTTATGTGGCTGTTTGTTGACATGATGCATATTTACTATATGTTGTCAAAGATCATTGCCACTGTGATCGTTATGGTCTACAACTTTATAACAAGAAAGATTTTTCTCGAGAAAAAGTAGTTTTAAATTGCAGAATTTTGTGAAAAATATATAGAATAAAAAGGCATCTTAAAGAAGGATGTCTTTTTTCTTAAATAAAAATGTAGAAAATGATGAAACCTTGAAAAAAGGTACAAGATATACTATAATCTAACAGATATAGAACAATGCAGAAGAAAAGAGGAGTATATAGCGATGCATACTGGGAAGCTGGAACAGTATAAGAGGCTGATACGTTTTGGATTTAATATATTATTATTGGCGATATTGATATTCTTTTTCATTCATATATGGGATGAAAACTATAACGATGGAATTGTTTTTCCGTTTTATTATAAAGGCTATCTGATGATGGCTGCGTTTTACGCGTTCTTTTTTACGGTTTTTTCTTATATTTTAGGCGGAATGAAGATCGGATATTTAAAAAGCAGCAGTTTAATGTTGTCGCAGACGCTTGCTTTGTTGGCATCAAATGTGCTGATTTATTTGGAGACAGTTCTTTTGTCGGCGAAATTCATTCCTGTTGAAGCTATGATCGTTCTGACATTTATTGATGTCGGGGTTATTTTAGTGTGGACATTAGTTGTAAATTGGATTTTCAGAAAACTATTTCCGCCCAGAGATATTCTACTGTTATATGAAGAATACGATCCGACATCCTTTTTGAGAAAAGTAAATTCAAGAAAAGATCGATATAATATAAAAGAATCCATGAATGTAGAAGAAGGCTGGGATCGTATCACAGAAGAAATGAAGAAGTTTGACGCGGTATTTCTCTGTGATATACATTCTCCTTTGCGTAATAAATTAGTAAAGTTTTGTTATGCAGAAGGAATCCGGTCGTATATTACACCGAAAATTTCGGACATTATTATTCGCAGCTCCGAAAATATTCATTTTTTTGACACTCCATTATTGCTGTCGCGTAATAATGGGTTTACTTTTGAACAAAAGTTTGTAAAGAGAACATTGGATATTATTATTTCTGTTTTTATGCTGGTGATAACATCTCCAATTATGCTTATTACCGGAATCGCGATCAAATTGTATGATGGAGGTCCTGTCTTTTTCAGGCAGAAAAGATGTACGATCGGGGGAAAAGTATTTGAAATTCATAAATTCCGAAGTATGATCGTAGATGCGGAAAAAGAGGGGGAAGTCATACCGGCAAAAGAAGATGACGAAAGGATCACCCCTGTCGGAAAATTTATAAGAAAGACCAGAATTGATGAATTGCCGCAGTTTATTGATATTTTAAAAGGAGATATGAGCGTTGTAGGTCCTCGTCCGGAGAGGGTGGAGCATGTAGAGCAGTATACGGCGGAAGTGCCGGAATTTTCTTACAGACTAAAAGTCAAGGGCGGACTTACAGGATATGCTCAGATTTACGGAAAATATAATACGACAGCGTATGATAAGCTGAAGCTTGACCTGATGTATATACAGAATTATTCGATTCTGCTCGATTTGAAATTGATCATTATGACAGGAAAAATACTTTTTGTAAAAGAGAGTACGGAAGGGTTCGAGGAAAAGAAGTGATGGCATCTATAAAAGCATATTATGGGAGAACATATAGAGGAAGTAAAAATAGATTTTTAGATTTTTTGCAGAAAAGGATTGATGAAAAGAAAGGCTGTTTTGTTGTGACAGCCAATCCGGAGATTTTTATGCTCGGAAAGAAGATGCCGGAGATGAATCGGGTTCTTATGGATAAAAATACAGTGATTGCTGCAGACGGTATCGGCATTGTAAAGGGTGGAGAGCAGTTGGGATTCCGTTTTAAAGAAAGGATACCGGGAGTGGAATTGTGTGAGGAACTGCTTAAATATGCAAATGAAAAAAAGTGCTCGATTTATTTGTTCGGAGCAAAAAGAGAGGTTTTGGATTCTTTTGTCAGACGGATTGAGAAAGAGTACAAGAATGTCATTATTTCCGGATATACAGATGGATATGTAGAGGATAAAGAAAAGGTAATGCGGCAGATAACGGAGCTTGATCCGGATTTGGTGTTTGTCGCATTAGGCGCTCCTCAGCAGGAACTTTTGATTCATAAATATTTCCGTTCTGACAGAAAAGGAATTTATATTGGCGTCGGTGGGAGTTTTGATGTTTTAAGCGGTAAGAAACAGCGTGCTCCTTCATTTTTTATACGTCATAATTTGGAGTGGCTGTATAGGATTACGAAAGAACCGAAGCGTATAAAACGTTTTTGGAACAGCAATGTGAAGTTTTTGTTTGAATTGAGAAAGGAAAGTCATGGCGGGAAAAGAACTCATAAATAAAATCAGAAAAAAGGGTATATGCGGAACAATCAAGATGATTGCCGTAAAGTGGAAGAAAACAGAGCGTGACTTATGGAATCCGCCGATCAGTCGGGTGAGGAAAGATCTTATAGATCGGATTTTAAGAAGAGGTTATTCCAGGATTGTTATTTATGAGAATCACTTTGGATATCACAACATAATGATGCAGCGTCCTCAGCATATGCTTAGAAATATGGGGGATGAGGAGACGCTCATTTTATACAATTCGTATTATGATATAGATTTTAAGGATAGACGGCGTATCACGCCGATTGCGCGTCATGTATATGTATTGGATCTGTATTATTATAGGAAGTATTTATTAAATGCATTGAAGCAGATAGAAAAGAAATACGTCATGGTATATTCTACTGATACCGTTCCGGTAAGCAGAATAAAACAATATTCAGAACTTGGATTTCGGATTATTTATGAGTATGTAGATGATATTAATGAGGAACTTATTTCAAGAAAAAAAATCGCGCAGATCCGATCGAGACATCAATATTTGTTAAGAGCAAAAAATGTGTTGACTGTAGCGACTGCGGATAAACTGTATAAAGAGGCAAAGTCGAATAATAAAAAGACGAGGATCGTTCAAATTTCCAATGGGGCAGAGTGTGACAAGTTTGTACCGGAGAGCGTGACGGAAGATCAAGTCTACAGACAGTGGCTTAAAGAAGATATGCTGCATGTCGGATATTACGGGGCATTGGCGGCTTGGGTTGACTATGATCTTTTGAAAAGACTGGCAGATAATGAGAAGATCCAGTTGATCCTGATCGGGATTGAGCATGATGATTCGCTGAAAAAGAGCGGGCTGCTTGATTATAAAAATGTGAAGTATTTTGGAAAAAAACCTTATGAGTCATTGGCAGGATATGTACATTTTTGGGATGTATGCATTATCCCGTTTTTGATCAATGATATTACAAAAGCAACTTCTCCTGTTAAATTATTTGAATATATGGCGATGGAGAAACCGGTTGTTTCAACAGCGCTTCCGGAATGTTTAAAATATACTGCGGTAAAAATCGCCCAAAATGTACAGGAATTTGTTTCATTGGTTGAAGAATGTAAGGACGACTGCAAGGATGAAAAACGGAAGGAGCTCCTGAAAAAGTGTGCGTGGGAAAATGACTGGTCTGTGAAAGCGGCAGAATTGAAAGCGTATATGGGAGAATGGGAGAAAAATGAAAGATAAGATCAGTAAATTGAAAAATCTTGTAAAAAAATATGGGTTGGCAGGAACGATAAAAAAGGCGGCAGGATATATTTATTCTAATTATCTTGTAAAGCTTTCTGTAAAAGAAAGAATTTATGTCGCTGTTAATAAAAAGAAATTTATCGAGGGAATCGACCGGATTCTTTCAAAAAATTCTTACGATCGGATTGTGATCTGGAGAAGTTCATTTGGATGGGATGTGCCTTTGTACCAAAGACCTCAGCATATTTTCAGCAATTTTGCGAAGCAAAGAACGCTTGTCTTTTATGAAGTGACACGTTTTACGGATGATGTGAAGCGGATCAAAAAACAGGCGGATAATTTATATCTGGTCAACTATGCGAATACAGCATTTTCAAAGCTGCTTTTTCAGGAACTTGAAAAATGCAAAGCTCCGAAATATGTTCAGTTCTATTCAACAGACTGGACTTTGCCTGCGGCAAAGATTAAAGAGTATATGCAGCAGGGATATAAAATCGTTTATGAGTATATTGACGACCTGAATCCGCATCTTGCGGGAACAGACGAACTTCCCGTGAACGTAAAAGAAAAGTATGATCTGGCTATGACAGATAAAAATATTTTTGTTGTTGTAACTGCCGAGGCGCTGAAGAAAGATGTCATTGAAAAGCGAGGAAATGTTCGGCTTGCTTTTTCAAGTAATGGCGTGGATTATGCTCACTTTCATGATGGGTGCGATCCGAATTTTAAGTGTGATGAAGAGTTTGAGTCTATCTTGAAAAAGGGGCAGCCGGTTATCGGATATTATGGGGCGCTGGCAAAATGGTTTGATTATGATCTGTTGAAAAAAATTGATCAGGAAAATAAATATCAAGTTGTACTTTTTGGAATCAAATATGATGATTCTTATGATAAATCGGGAGCAGATCAATGGAAAAACGTTCATTTTTGCGGGTCGCGTCCATATGAGATCCTTCAGAATTATGCCGCCCGTATGGATGTTTTAACGATTCCGTTTTTGATCAACGACATTACGAAAGCGACTTCTCCGGTTAAATTATTTGAGTATATGGCGCTTAATAAACCGATCGTGACAACGGATATGGACGAATGCAGGAAATATGAATCGGTGTTGATCGGACATGACCATAAAGAATTTTTAGAGCAGTTAGATAAGGCAATATTGCTGAAAACAGATGAAACATATAAGGCGTTATTGGATAAAGAGGCTTTAGAGAATACATGGGAAGAAAAGGCGAGAACGATTCTTGAACAATTAAAAAAATATGAATAAGTATATTGTGCGAAATAGCCTCAATATGCAGATAAAAATCCCCGGGGAACTTTGGGGATTTTTATTTAATCTTTTCAGGGGAAATGATTGAATAATGTAGAGATTTGTTGTATCATGGTATAATGTAGATTAAGTATATACTAAAATAGGTGAGAAAATATGTCAAAGAACAAGGTGAAGCGTAATTCATCCCGCAGAAGGCAAGCAATGCACAGGGGGAAAGAGACGTCAACTAAGCCAAAGAAACCGGTTACCCGCAGGAAAGATTTTTCCGCTTCAGGAAAAGGAAAGAAGCGCAAAAAGAGACGTGTTCATAAGATGAAGCCATGGCAGATCGCATTAATCTGCGTAGGAGCTTTCATCGCAGCGCTTTTAGCATTCGGATTAATGTATGTTTATGCGAAGTGGAGTAAGATTGATACGAAATCAATTAAAGCGGACGACATCATTATCAATGAAGAAGTGAAGAAAAATAAAAATGTAGATCTTGGAGACGGTTATACGAATGTTGCACTGTTTGGCGTGGATTCAAGAGACGGTGACTTGGGAGAAGGAAATCGTACGGATTGTATTATCGTTGCAAGCTTGAATAATAAGACAAAGGAAATCAAGATGGTGTCAGTGTACAGAGACACGCTGCTTGATCTTTCAGAAGGAACTTATCAGAAGTGTAATGCGGCATATAGCTACGGAGGTCCCGTACTTGCTATCAATATGTTGAACATGAATCTTGATCTTGATATTCAGGATTATGTGACGGTTGATTTTGGCGCGATCGCAGATGCGGTAGATCTGTTGGGCGGCATAGAGATTGAAGTTACAGAGGAAGAACTTCCGTATATTAATCAATATATTCCTGAAACGGCAAATTCGGCGGGAAAGGCGGCAAATCTTCTTCAAAGTGCAGGCCTTCAGAAATTAGACGGAACGCAGGCGACAACTTATGCCAGAATTCGTTCTACGGCAGGCGGAGATTTTACTCGTACGGAGCGTCAGCGCCTTGTAATAGAAAAAATGTTTGAAAAGGCGAAGGGAGCGGATATCGGAACGTTAAACAAGATCATCGATAAAGTGTTCCCGCAAGTTTCAACAAGTTTTACGCTGCCGGAGATTTTGAAATATGCTTCAGCTTACAGTGAATATAAACTGGTAGGAAATATGGGATTCCCGGAAGATAAGTATACAGATATGCTTTCAGAGATCGGAAGCGTTGTCGTGCCGGATAATCTTGTATCGAATGTAACAAAGCTTCATGAATTCCTGTTTGGCATTACAGGATATGTTCCATCGTCTACAGTGCAGACGGTCGGTTCTAATATTTCGTATACTGCAAGTGCAAAGAAGTCTTCGGGAACAGGATCGCAGTCGTCATATGATAGCGGTGAATCTTATAATGACAGTGGATATACCGATAACAGCGGTAACTACGAAGGCGGAAACACCGGCGGAAATTATGATGACGGAAGCATGAGCGGAAACAGTGGTAATACCGGAAATTCGGGAGAAACAGGCGGCGTCGGAGGAAATGGCAGTACCGGGGATAATACAGGCGGTACAACTGTAGAACCTCCGGTTGTGCCGGATGGCGGAACAGACAGCGGCGGCGGACAGACCGAAGCACCTCCGGAAGGTACAGTTCAATAATATCCAACCGGAACAGGGGAAGATAAAAAACAGAAAGAGGTTAAGTATATGAAAGTATTAAAGAAATTTGCAAGCATTATTATTGCGGTATGTTTGATGATTCCGGTGTTGAGTACGGTGGTATTTGCGGCGGATGGCGTATTGATGTTTTCTGATCCGTCAACGAAAGTCGGAGAGAATGTGAGCGTTGATTTTGTTGTTCAAAGTTCAGGCGGTACGATCGGAAGTGTGGATGTTACAATGAGTTATGATCCGAAGGCGCTTGAATTTGTCAGCGGCGATGGATTTACGGCAGACGGTGCGGGTACGCTGACTTATAAAGGTACAGGCGGCGGAACAGAGCTGAGAACGGCGGTAGTTTTCAGAGCTCTTACGGTTGCGAATACGCAGATTTCTGTAAGCAGCAGCTCAGCTACGATTTCTTCCGGAGATACATTAAATTTGAACAATGGATCTTCCGCAATTTCGATTGCAGCGGCAGACGATGGAACAACAAGTGTAGAACCGACATCGGCTCCTAATTCACCGGCAGGTGAAAGTACAGATATTGTTGTGACTGTAGACGGAAATGATTATCATTTTTCGGAGGCGTTTACGACAACAGATATTCCGGAAGGTTATTCTGAGACAAAGATGACATTTAACGGAGAAGAGAGAAAATTTGTAGCAAATGACGCGGGAGTTTATCTTGGATTTTTAATGGATGACGCAGGAAAAGGAAAATTTTTCCTGTTTAATACAGAGGATGCAACATTTGCTCCTTTCGCACAAATTGCAATATCGGATACAACATCTTTGATCGTTGTTGATGCACCGAAGTCGGCAAAACTTCCGAGCAGTTATCAGGAAGTGGACATGACAGTTCAGGAAGAAAACTTCCCGGCATGGTCTGATCCGTCCAATTCCAGATATTATGTTATTTATGCATTGAATACAAGGACAGGTGAAAAATCTTTCTATCAGTACGATACAGAAGACGGAACATATCAGTATTTTGAGGCTCCGAAAGAGGAGACGAAAAAGAAAGACAGTGAGAGCGGCATAGTTGCGAAGCTGGGCGAATTTGTAGCGGAAAATACAATGGTTGTTCTTGTAGCGGCGGCAGCATTGTTTTTGCTTCTCTTGATTTTGGCAATCGTATTTGCGGTAAAACTTGTCCATCGAAATCAGGAATTAGATGATCTGTATGATGAGTACGACATTCCATTCGAGGAAGAAGAGAAAAAGTTGAGTGCAAAGTCCGCTAAAAAAGGAAAAGCAAAAGATGATTACGATGATGACTTTGATGATGAATCGGATGAGTCAGAAGAGTATGCTGAGTATTCGGATGAATATGAAGATGAATATGCCGACGAGTATGAAGATGAATATGACGACGAGTACGACGATGACTATGAGGAAGAAGGTTATCTGGACGATGAGTCGGACGAATATGGGTTTGACGATGATTTTGAAGTCGGATATGATGACGATTATGAGAATGAATACGACGATGAAGCGTTTGATGAGCCTGAGGAAAAACAGGCAGTAGGCAGAAGCAATAGAACATCTTCAAAAAAAGATGGCTTTGATATTGATTTTGTAGATTTATAAGTAGATTTATAAAATGAAAGACCGGATAGAAAAGATGAAATTTTCAATCATTTTCTAAGTCCGGTCTTTTTTTGTGTTTTCAATTCAATATTTGTTAAATGAATAAACACAAATTCATCACATTAATCCGCTATGATAAGACCATAGAAAAAAAGAAAGAAAGCGGGTAGTGTTATGGACAATCAATATAATTATTATAATCCAAATGAAAATTCAAATAACGAAGATCGGCAGAGAATGAATTCTCAGAGCGAAGGCAGCCAAAACGGAGAACAAAAGGGAAATACCCCACAGTGGCAGCCGGGCGGCGATCATTTGAAAAAGGAAAAAAAGCCGCATAAGAATTTGATGCGGACGGTTGCAGTCGTAGGTTTTGCTATTTTATTCGGTGTTGTTTCAAGTGGGATTTTCCTTACAACAACGGTGGTTGGAAACCGGGTGTTTGGGTTGCTTGACTCTTCAAAATCTACAACCGCATCTTCTGATAAGGTAAGTAAAGGGACTCCTCTTTCAAAATCATCCAGCGTAGTGACATCTGATGTATCTGAAGTTGTGGATCAGGTGATGCCGTCTATTGTTTCTATCACAAGTATGTCGGTAGAAGAAGTCCGCAGCTTTTTCGGCGGAACTTATGAACAGCAGTCAAAAGGCGCAGGTACCGGAATTATTATCGGAAAAACAGACACAGAGTTATTGATCGTGACGAACAATCATGTTGTTGCGGGAAGCGATACTCTTACAGTTGCCTTTACGGATGAATCAACTGTAGAAGCAAACATTAAGGGTACAGATGCCCAGTATGATGTTGCAGTTATTGCAGTGCCTATTGAGAATATTTCGGATGATACACTGGATGCAATCTCAGTTGCCACTCTGGGTGATTCCACGAGCCTGAAAGTCGGCGAACCTGCGATCGCCATCGGAAATGCACTTGGATACGGACAGTCTGTGACAACAGGCGTTATCAGTGCATTGAACCGTTCTGTTTCTATGACAAATGAAGAGACTGGAGATACACAGGAAAGCGGTGTGAAATTGATCCAGACGGATGCGGCGATCAACGAAGGAAACAGCGGAGGCGCTCTTGTCAATGTAAATGGGGAAGTGATCGGCATTAACTCTTCAAAACTTGTAGGTGACAGTGTGGAAGGAATCGGATATGCAATTCCGATCAGTGATGTCGGTGATTTGATTGAAAACCTTATGAACAGAGAAACAAAAACAAAAGTTGCGGAAGATAAAAGAGGCCTTATCGGCATAACCGGAATCAGTGTTTCGGATGCCTTTTCACAGCAGATTGAGATGCCGGCAGGAGTATATGTAACAGAAATTGCAAAAGGCGGCGGTGCAGAAAAAGCAGGAATGACAAAAGGGTGCATTATCACAGCTATTGATGACATAACAGTAGACAGCATGGAGGCTCTTCAGGAGCAGCTGCAATACTATGAGAAAGGTACAACTGTGACGTTAAAAATCCAGATTCCTCAGACAAACGGAGAGTATAAAGAGCAGACTATAGAAGTGACGCTGCAGTAAGTGTGAAAGAGAAATCCTTTTTCTGAAAATATATAAATGAAAAATTATTTCCCCTCCCGGAGAGAGAAAACTCTGAAACGGGAGGGGAAGTTTGTGTTGCAGTGATTATTTATCAAACTCGGGATTGACAGCATAGAAGTTTTTGCTGTCGAGTTTTTCCTGTACAATGCGTAAACTTTCACCGAAACGTTGGTAGTGGACGATTTCACGTTGTCTTAAGAAACGGATCGGATCGCATACTTCAGGATCTTTTACGAGACGAAGAATATTATCGTACGTTGTACGCGCTTTCTGCTCTGCCGCAAGATCTTCATGAAGATCGGTGATGGGATCTCCTTTTGATTGGAAATAAGTTGCTGTCCATGGGGCGCCGCTTGCTGCCTGTGGCCAGAGAGCAAGTGTGTGATCTACATAATAAGGAGCAAATCCGGAGCGTTCGATTTCCTCCGGAGAAAGGTCCTTGGTGAGCTGATAAACGATGGCGCATACCATTTCCATGTGAGCGAGTTCTTTCGCTCGTAGAAGATGCAACGAATGAAAAACGCCGCTATTTCGGCACTTTTGGAAACACATCAATTTCAAAATCAGAACGATCCTGCCCCTTTTTGTTTCGTTTTGTCTTTGTGAACATGATTTTTTCAATTAAAACCTTTAAAGCGCTGTTCTTTTCGGGAATTGTAAGTCTACCCCATTCGCCGAGCAAATTCTTACAGCGCGGAACGAAATTTTTACGGTTTGCCTGTAGTGCGAGTGTGGCGTGAAGGTCGTTCTGCGCGGAGATAATGTGCTCCATACATTCTTTTACGCGTCGCTCAAGAGCGTTTGACCGCTCGATAAAAATTTCCTTCGTATAGATACCCTGCTCGAGAAAATCAAAAAGGGATTCACGTTGCTTTAAAAGTGTTTCATGTTCTTTTTCAAAATTCTTAACAATCGCTTCTTTTGCAGCGACGTTCTCCACGTCTTCGGGCAACGCGTCAGTGAGCTCGTATTTATCTATGTAATTCCGCAGCCATTCCAACAAGGCGAGCTCTAACTCATCAATTCGGATACCGACTGTAGGGCATTCAGTATATTGACAAATCAGAATGTCATAAGGCGTTTTAGTATGCGCTTTTTTACGAACCATCAGCCGGCCACACTGGGAACACCGGACAAGACCGGCAAAAATATTCTGAATCGGTCTGTCATCACGCACCGGAGCGGAGCAGCTCCCTTTTGGCTGGTTGGCACGCTGGAAAAGGTCCGCGCTGATCCGGGGCGGCCAAACTGCATCGGCAAGAATATAATCTGACGAGTGCGGGCGAGAACGAGAAATTTTCCCATCTTTGACCGTACGAACCGTTTTCCGATGTCCCCAGCGAACTTTTCCGATATTTGCCGGATTAGATATAATTCCTTTTAGCGTGGACGGCGTAAACGGGCGTCCGCTTCTTGATAAAATTCCCATTTCGGCCATATGAGTACATGCTTTTTGATAACCGTATTGTTTATTGCCGCATAGATCATACATCAGATCGAGCACGGGGGATTCGGTTGGATCGGGAGCAAGAGAGAAGTGCTTACCATCAGGAGCGATAACGCGACGCCATCCGTAGGGCGGTATATTTCCGACATAATATCCGTCAGAGCTGCTTCGTTCTCTGCCACGCTGCATCCTGCGCTTAATTGTTGCGTATTCTCTGCGACTCATAAACAGACTAAATTCAAAGTATTCGTTATCGTACTCGTTTGCCGGATCATACGTCTTGTTAGGAGTAACGATCTTTGTGTTTGAGTAGAAAAATGCACGCTGTACCCGCCCTTGATCGATCGTATCTCCGCGGGCGAGGCGGTCAACGTCCATAACAAGACATCCGTCCCACATACAAGACTCTACTTCGGCCATCACTTGAGACATCACCGGGCGGGAATCAATACTGTCGCCGGAGACGACTTCGCGATAAATTGCCCCGATCGGAAGCAACAGCGTTTTGGCAAGCTCCAGCAAAGTGGTGATATGGCGCTCGAGCACATCGATTCCCAACGCTTCGAGATCAGCATCCTTCCTTGATTTACGAGCATAAATAAAATAAGACATTGCATCACACTCCTATGTAATTATATGTAAAAAGGTATAAAAATAACAGCTATCAAAAACAGATGTTCTGATTGCGATAGCTGACCGAAGATGATACAATATTTTTTGGTTGGAATGCTGTAGCATCTCCGGAGATGTTATAGTTAAGCCGTCCTATCTCTGCTGTGCGGAGAGGGCGTGTTGACCGCTCCTGTTGACGCAGGGGCGGTTTTTCTATCTATCTTCCAGTTTCTTTTGCTCGCGTTCGATCTGCTTAATGCTTTTAGTTGGGGTGGGGAGATCCTCTGGCATCGTTCCCCCTAATCGTGAAATAGTATCACGAACTTCTTTACCGACGTTATAGTGCGTCTGGTTGGCATTTTCTTTCCCTTGTATATTATCACGTTTAATTTTAGCCTCTGTTTGTGTGGCGCGAAATAAATTAGCGGCAAGTTCTTCATATCCCATATGGTCAAGGATTTTTTGAGATGGTTTCAATCCCTTATGGTGATGGATAGCCTTTGCATCCATACCACCGTATAAACCACGATACCCATAATTTTGAAAGATAGCGTAATCAAGGTTTGTTTCAACTCCTGCATTTTTTTGCGACTTCTACTAATAATTTATTATGCTCTGCCATTTCACGTCTGATAGCTAATCTCTTTTGGTCTTCATTTAATTCGTTAAAATTATCTATTAATTCTTGTTGTCTTGTCTTTACGGCGAAGTATGTCTGACCGAGAGCAATCACCTTTTTCCGGGAATCGCCATTCTGTACAATTAAATAACATGCATAGCGGGAGAGTGCGTAATCTGTAATTTCTTTTGTTGCAGATTTAGGCATATCTATCGTTTTGTTGACTTCAACAAAATGATGAAAGACATCATTTCCGCTATTTTCACAAGCGGTTACAGCTCTATCAATAACTCTAGAAAAGTTGCGCCACTCAGTATATTCTAGAGCACGCTGAAGTTCTCTTGCGTACCAAAACTCCTCTCCATATTCATTGATATGTTTAATGGATTCAAATAAAGATTCGGTATAGCTGTTCTGTTCATCCTCGGTAAGAGCCTTACTAAGAACACGATCATGTAATTCAGTTAATTTGTTTTCAAAATCATCCATTTATCACACCCTCTTTCTAACTATTTGGAAAATCTAGATAGTTGACATTTATGGTACATTTGCTATAATGTACTTAACAGGATAGCCGGAAGGTGACTGCACCTCACCCGCTCCGGTGCAACTTAAAAAACTATAAGAAATAGTCGTCAGCTTTGTCAGGGCAGGACGGCTATTTTTTATGCGTATAATTCAGAATGGCTACAACCAAAAGCGCAATGCTTATGATCAAACTGAGTTCTTCATATGTACTCATAATTACCACCCCCCCTCCACAGGATTCTCGGAATGGGTGGAAGCTCGTCCTCCGGCTACCCTGGTAAATACATTTTCCTTCGTATATGCTCCGGCGACTTTGGGAGTGTCGGGTATATTTCGTATAACGTAAAAGACCCCGTATTACTACGGGGTCTAAGTTGTGCAGGTAAACTGCATTGTCCTAATGTTATACACGCTAAGGTGTTTTGTTCTATAACATTATATGTTGGTATGCCCCAAAAGTCAATACTTTATACTATAATTATTTACCAATATATAATTCGCAGATTTTTTTATCTATTATATTTAAACTTTCATCGCTTAATTTTATACCTGCAAAAGCATCGGAATAATGCAAAGGTTTTGTTATTCGTATTTTGCTAATTGTTGTGATTTGAGAAACTAAGCCAATGCTTCCAGTTTTCATTAAATCAATTTCTTTTTGCACCTTATCGGCTTCCGTTGTATCTACTGTAAAAGCTATCGTTATTTTCTCTCCGGCATACACCGGATTTGGCGATACTTTCACATCTTGAATTGAATTATTGAATTTTTGCATATACTTTTGATGGAGCTTATCATATATTTCGTTTCCCAAATCAATAGTGAATTTATTAGGTGTGGTATATTCTTTTTTAGATGAAAGAGGAAGTACGGTTAATATATCGGAATAAGGGGAGTCTTTTTTATTTAAAACAACCGCATAATGCAATCCGCCTTCTTCATGACCAATACGAAAGCCTAGGTCAACTTGAATAATTTCACCTCTTTTGTATACTTTATTTTTTGAAGCATCAAATGTTTTTTCTTTTTTAATAAATCTACAATATGTATTGATCCAATACGAAAGCAGATTTATTTTTTTGAGATGGGAATCGTTTTCTGTTGTGCTGTCTTCAGGTGCTTTTTTAATGTGTGCTTCAAGCAGCTCATTAAGGGTTTTTATAGCTCTTTTTTTATTTCCGATGACCTCATTTTTATCGAAAAAATATTTTTCTTTTTGTTTCATAGCGTTTTTACTTCCCTCTCTTTCTTTTGTCCCCTGTTCCTTTAACACCACTTTATATAATCACCGTAGTGGTTATATCTTTAAAATTTAGCTCTTAACTCAACAACTCGCCCGATAATTCTTACGGGCTTATTTTCTATCTCTTCATTTGAAAAGAACATAGGTTCGTAACAAGGATTACTTGAAACAAGTTCTATACCGTCTCGGTATTTTCTAATCCTTTTACAAGTAGCCTCGTCCCCGTTTATTGTAGCGATTACAATATCCCCACTTTCGGCGTCGTTTTGCTGCCGAACGATTACGACATCGCCGTCGGAAATTTTGGGTTCCATACTGTCACCCTTGATTTGAAGCCCGAAGAATTCACCAGTTCGAGCCATCTCCAGTGAGATTTCTTCTGTATCTATAATATCGGTAACGGCATCGATCGGGATACCGGCAGCAACACGACCGAGAACGTTAATTATAATACCTTGATTTTTGCGTGAAATGCTAGTAACAAGTTTACTATTTACATATTCAGAACCGGATTCATCAAATAGAGCTCTCCTCTTTATAGAGGTTCGACCATAAAGAAAATCCATATCAACATTGAAATAATCAGCAATTTCTTCATATTTTTCAACACTTGGAAGACGTTGACCTGTCTCCCACATAGCAACGGTACTTTTAGAAACATGAAGAACTTTAGCTAATTGCTCTTGACTAAACCCTCTTTCATTGCGAAGAGCTAATATTATATTTTTGAAATCCACTATTATATTCACCTGCCTTTATAGAAATATCTAGTTTATAAAATTATAATATCACTTTGTGTGAACTATGTAAACACAACATATCACTTTTAGTGAAAATGCACAAAACCAAAAAAGTTCACTCAAAGTGATTGACAAAGGAAAATAGTAATGCTAGTATGAAAACACAAAGGGTCACTAATAGTGAACAGGAGGTGATAAAAGTGGATAGGAAAAGGATAGGCAAAAAATTAGTGGAATTGCGCGGAACACGCACACAAAAAGAAGTGGCACAAGCTATTAATGTTTGCCAGAGCACATATTCGATGTATGAAAATGGTGAAAGACTTCCTAGTGATGAGGTAAAGAAGAGAATTGCAGAATATCATAAATGCTCTGTGCAATTTATTTTTTACAATTAAAAATCACTATAAGTGAGAAATGAAGGAGGTGACATAGATGTATATACATGAAGCGGTAGAAAAAGCAGTGAAAGAAAATGGAAAAATCATCAGATCATCCGCACGGAGACCGGAATCCGACATATATTCCGAGATTACTCCGACGAATTCTTATGATGCGTGTCTGATCACGGTATTGCATGATGGAAAACCGAGAAAAACAGCAGGGCGATGGAATCCGACAGCGGATGATCTGATGGCTGACGACTGGACTGTTATCACGGAATGAATTTAGAGATAAAGTCAGCAACTGTCAGCAGAGTTTCCTTTTTCTGATTCTCCATCTTTACGATGGCGACATCGGAAAGGGAACAATCGTAGATTGTATCGTCGGCGTAACTATTGTCGAGAAAACCATTACGCCCAAGTTCGCGCAGAACATCTTCAACGTCTTCGAGTGACCAGTCCGGAAACAAAGATGCATGAATCGATTCTGCGGAAGAGAAACATTTTGCACGAGACCGTGAAACATTGCCATCACGGCGCACAAGGTATTCCTTATAGAGCTGATACAGAACAGTCTTAGCTTCTTTTGTAAGCATAGCAATAACTCCTTTCCCTAGTGTTCCGTAACACCACGAACCGGTAACTAAAGTATAGGGGATTAAGAGAGATAAAACAAGCGTATAATTTGCAACGCTCTGGGCGTAGAAACCGGGAGATTTATCAAAAAAGATAGAGGAAACAAAAGAGGAGGTGACGTAGATGTGGACATTTATATTTTTGGTAGCGGCGGTGTTCTTTGCAATTGGATGTCTTAAATGGAAAGTGTCGACGCTGGCTTTGATTTACTACATGGAGAAAAACCGGCACAAGGTTCCTAGTAAAGAAGAGATGAAAGAGTGCACCGGTTTTGTAGTGAAAAACATGATAAAAGATTTAACGCACTGGGCAGGTAGTCATTAATCATTGAGGTTAGCAACAAAACATAACAAAAAGGAGGCGATGAAATGAGCGTTGTAACGCGGAATGTGTCTGAATATGTGAGAAAGAAAGGCATAAATTTATCAGAACTATCCCGAAGCACAAAGATACAGTACAGGGCAATTTATGACAGTCTTGCAAAACCAGAACGCGATAGGGATCTTAGAGACCATGAGTTGATTAAAATTTGCACGTTCCTCGGAGTCGATCCGATGGACTTCGCAGATAAAAAAGAAGCGGAGGAGGCAAAACCTTGATAACAAACATCGTAAAAAGAATATACCGGGAAATAAAAAACGCAGAAGAACTGGAAAACCAAAGAAAAGAACTTGAAGAAAAAAGCGAGAAACGCAATAGAGAAGTAAAAGCGTCTGTGTGGCTCGTAGAATCCAAAGCAAGAAGTAACAAAGAATGGACCAAGATATATATAGACAAAAAGCACAAAAAAATAGCTGCACTTGCAGGGACAAGCACAACTATAGGGGTTATTTGTTTGATTTTGTTGAAATTTTATATTCATCAAGCACGGTCTTTTTCGCTTCGTTTAGCGCTTCTTGAAGGTAAAGTATTGTAGCCTCGTCGGTGGGAGAATCAAGAATTTCTTTCTTTATTTCTTCATAAAGACGGTTAATGGCTTCGAGAACTGTCATATAAGCTACCTCCTTTATTGGTTATTATGATAAAAAATTTTACCACAACAAGAAAGTATAAACAAGAGAACGCAGCGCTTTATTACATAGGCTTCAGAGATAAACTCCCTACATTTTGTATGGATTTTGAAGCAAGACCAGATGAATTTACATAGACAGAGAAGAAAAAGGAGAAGTATTGGAAATAAAAACAATGCAAAACATATTAGACACGACGATGCTTTTAATACTATGGATATCAGCATTTGCCGGACATAAAGTAATGAAAAAGATACAGCCGGAAATTGCAAGACTGTATCTCGGATATGCGATATTTATATGCATATTAGTCACGGGTTTCGCAGTAGCTTACCAATTTCGAGGTTGAGCTGCTCCAACAAAGGGCGTATCAATATCGCGACTCGAAAAAGATTGCAATATAGGAAATGCAACCATTAAAAAATGGGACGAGTCAGCGCCTAGAGTTGACACATTAAAAAGGTTGCCGACTACTTCGGAGTATCTATCGAATACTTCCTAGAGTAGTGTAACAGGAAAGGTGTCCGATAAAAAGGACTTTGAACCAGAAGAGGAGGTGAAGGTAATAATGAGAATAAAAATAATTTTTCACATAACAAGGATGGACGATGTTAGTGATGTTTTGAAGAAAGCAGAAGAATTAAAGAAAGAGCACCCCCATACAGAAATTAGTATAGAGGTTCTAGTATAGAAAGATTATTTCTTTCTGATTTCGATGGCTTTTAACCCAGTTGTAGAAATTGTGTAGCTTGTACTAGAACTATACAGGTAAATCTCTGAATGAATCCTAAAATGCTGAGATGCAATTTCATCGCCCGAATATGTTCTTATTCCGGATGAAGTAGGAATTTCGATTTTATCTATATTCGTGCACAAGTGATCATTTCCATCGAAATATGAAAAATAAACATCATACATATGTTTGCTCTCCTTTCTTTAATACTCGGACATGGCAGTGTCCTGTATTAACAGTATAGGAGATTTTAGGGGACAACGCAACACGTACAACCCGTAATACATAAACATAAACAGGAGGTGAAGAACGTGATTGTTGAAGAAATCCATATAAGAGGTGCAACAATCCGAGTGCATGACGACAGTTATGTAAACCGTACAAAAGAAGAGATCCAAAGCAGTATAGACGCATGCAGTCGGATTATCAGAGAAGCATTAATACGAAAAGAGAAAACCGCGTAAGCGGTAGAAAGGAAAGACAAGCATGGAAGAGATTAAATTACCGACAGTGCCGGAACTGTCACTGATCCCGATCGAGCGGAGAAATTTTCCGGAAGCGGATCACAAGCGGGAGAAACGAAAGATCCAGCGCAAAAGAAAAGAAAGAGACAATGCTGCAAGAGGACTGGTCACAGTAACAGTCGCCAGCATGATGTTAAACGCGGTGATGGCTGTGATTATTTACATCCTGCAGGCAGGACCGATCTAAGGGAGAGGACAAAAAATGGATGTAAAGGTAAAGAAAGATGCCGAAGAAGAAATGAACTGCATCTTAGATCTACTTGAAGAATGGTGTCTGAAATACGATCAGGATTATGCAAACGCGGTTGTACTTGTAAAACATGATCAGATCACATCGTGGGGAAGTATAGGCAATCACGAAGATTTTGACGTTTACAGAACAAAAGAGCGCCCATAAATGAGGCGGCAACCTCAGGGCGCATAGATAAATAATCAACATTATTGTAACAGAAAGGACGAGAAAAGTGAAGAAATTTGAATTAACAAATGAATTTGTAACAAATATGTTCGGGACAAAGCTGTTCCGCATCCGTGCCCTTGTTGAGTTCGGCGATGTGGAAGCCGGAGAACTTGGCGGGTATGTGGAGAAGGAATCAAACCTTGGTCATGACGACAATGCGTGGGTGTACGACAATGCGTGGGTGTACGGCAATGCGCGGGTGTACGGAGATGCGCTGGTGTACGACAATGCGCGGGTGTACGACAATGCGTGGGTGTACGGAGATGCACAGGTTTCCGGCGATGCGCGGGTGTACGGCAATGCGCGGGTGTACGGCAATGCGTGGGTGTACGGCAATGCGTGGGTGTACGGCAATGCGTGGGTGTACGGCAATGCGCTGGTGTGCAGCGATGAGGACTATGCATACGCTCACGGTTTCGGATCTGTCAACCGTACAACGACCTTCTTCCGTCTCAAAGATGGCGGCGTGGGTGTGCGGTGCGGATGCTTCTACGGGACGCTTGCACAGTTCCGGGATAAGATCCGGGAGACACACGGAGAAACAAAGAAGGCACAAGAATACCTGATGCTGGCAGACCTGATGGAACTCAGATTCGAAGAGGATGAAAACGAAGTAGGAAATAGAAAATACGTTGAGTAATGAAAGAAGATAGTGTGATGTTAAATGCGGTGATGGCTGTGATTATTTACATCCTGCAGGCAGGACCGATCTAAGGAGGTGAACAAAGAAATGAACGAAGAAATAAAGAAAGACGCCGAAGAAGAAATGAACTGCATCTTAGAACTGCTCGAAGGATGGTGCCTGAAATACGATCAGGATTATACAAACGCAGTTGTACTTACAAAAAACGATCAGATCACATCGTGGGGAAGCATAGGCAATCGCGAAGACTTTGACGTTTACAGAACAAAAAAGCGCCCATAAGAGGCGGCAACCTCTAGGACGCATAGATAAACAACCAAGATTATTGTACGGGAAAGAAAGGAATTTGTAAAGATGATTAAATGCAGTAAAGGCAATGTGGAAATAAAAGGAAATTTAATATTATTAGAAGCAGAAACAGTCATGATATTAAGAGGAATAAGAAACATCCTCGAAGAAGAGTACGGAAAAAAACACGCAGAAAAGTCAATGCAAAAAATAGTTAAAACATCCACAATGACGCAAGAAGAAATAGAAGAGGAAATAAAAAAATCAGCACAAGAAATAGCGAGAGAAGCAGCGAAACACCTCATGAAATGAAAGAAGAAGTTATTTTGTGGATCATCCGCTGGGGAGATCCGTACGCATTAGAGTGCAAGGCAATGACCAGATCGGAAGTCGAAGCGTATGCGCGCGAAAAGCAAAAAAAGCGCGGCGGTACATATGTAATCAATTAAAAAAAGCGCATCACAGCAACTGATGCGCTTAAAAGATGGCGTTCCCGCCTCTTGTTAGGACAAATATATTGTATCAAATAAGAGGCGGGAAGTCAAGCGATACACGCGGGGACTCCCGCTTTTAAACCTCGATAAAGATATTAAAGTTAGGACAGATAAAAGATGGCAACACGGAGAAAAACGTACAAATTACGGGGCGGAGACGTCTACGACGTAGAGGAATATCCAGACGGAAGATATGGAGCAAAAGGAAAGGCACGGCAAAAGAAAAAGAAACCGACGCCGGAACAGATGGCGGCAGTCAACCAAGCCAACCGAGCGAAGATATGCAGACGATTACTGATCGAATATTTTGATGCAGGAGACTACTTTGTAACATACACCTACAAAGTCGAGCAAAGACCGAAAGACATGACAGTGGCACTAAAAGACTTACAAAAAGCACTCCGAAAGCTCCGTCCGAAATATAAAAAGGCAAACACTCCGTTTTACTGGATCAGAAACATAGAGCGGGGCACAAAGGGTGCATGGCACATCCATCTAGTCATTAAAAAAACATCAGGGGCGGCAGAATGGATCGAAGATGCATGGGAACACGGAGCAATCTATATTACGCAGATCAAAAAAAGCCGGTTTTACGATGAGGATTTTACAAAACTGGCAAACTATATGACAAAAAACGAAAAAACAAGAGAAAAACGATCGGACGGAAGCAAAGGAAAACCGCGACTAAAAGAAGCAAGCTACAACCATGCGAAAAATATGCCGTTACCCGAACCGGAATCCCAAAAACTTGTACGCTGGCAAAAAGAAGTAAAACCCAAAAAAGGCTATTACATCGCAAACAGTTACGAGGGGATCAACCCGGCTACGGGGATGAGATACCGCAGATACACACTGATCAGAATCCACAGGAGGATTTAAAATGAAAACAGTAAATATCTACATAGAAACCACCATAAAATCCCCCATTGTAAAAGATGGGAAATACGCATCCGCCCTAGTATTTACTAGGTCAAACGGAGAAGAAGCATACCGGGTCATGAGTGGCGAAGAGTGCGAATCTACTTACAACAGATTGACGCTGATCGCAATCATAAAATCATTACAAAAATTAAAAGAGCAGTGTCATGTTGTAATTCACACTGATAACGCTTATATCAAAAATATTTCAGAACAAGGAGCGCCGGAGAAGTGGCGGCGATCCGAGTGGAAAAAAGCCACAGGCGCGGAAGTCCAAAATAAAGAATTATGGAAAATGTACCTTGAGGAAGCGGAGAAACACGAAACGGAATTTCGCTTTTGCGCCAGCAATGATTATCAGGGATTGCTAAGAGAAGAACTAACATAAGGAGGACACCATGAGAATTACAAAAGAAGCAAGATGCGCGAAAAACGCAAGGGAATACATCGGCAACCGCCCAAGACTCGTTGAAGGAAAGATATATACGTTGATTTTCCGGCAGCAGCCGGAAAGAAGCGAAAAACACACTGCCATCAAGAAACGGATGAGCTTTTTAAAAGCGTTTCCACACCACGCACTTTTTGAAAACCCTTACGGGATCAAAAGATCGTTTACTTGGTGGGAAGTGGAAAAATTACTGAAAGGAGAGCAGATATGATACAAGATATTGCAATCGAACAGTTAGACATACACCCGCAGAACGTGCGGAAGGTATACACCGACATTGACGAGCTGGCGGAAAGCATAAAAGCTCGTGGCGTAATGCAAAATTTGACTGTAGTACCAAACCCGGACAAAAAAGACCACTATCTTGTAGTGATCGGAAACCGAAGACTGACGGCAGCGAGAAAAGCGGGATTGAAAACAATGCCCTGTTCCGTTGTGGAAATGACGGAAAAAGAGCAAATATCAACGATGTTGTTGGAAAACATGCAGCGCAGCGATCTATCAGTAAGCGAGCAAGCACAAGGATTCCAGCTCATGTTGGATTTGGGAGAAACAGAAACAACAATCGCGGAAAAGACCGGATTTAGCAGAAGTACAGTACGACATAGGTTAAATCTTGCAAAACTGGATCAAGAAACACTTACGAGGCGCGAAGAAAATAAGGACTTCCAACTCACATTAACGGACCTTTACGAGCTGGAGAAGGTACAAGACATCAAAAAAAGGAATGAAATCCTTAAGACTGCAGTATCGTCACGCGAAATCGCATGGAAAGCAAAACAGGCCGTGAAAGAAGAAAAAATAGAGAAAAACGCTCAAATAGTGATTGAAATACTGGAAGAAAAAGGAGTAAAAGCCGCGCCGAAAAGAGCGAAAGAAGAAAGATGGACCGGAAAATGGAAAGAGATAACAAATATTGATCTATCACAGTGGGAGGATCAAACAAAAATCGATCTGCAAGACACAAAAGATCAGCTCTATTATTATCAATACTACGATAGGATCTATGTAGTAAAAAAAGTAATACAAAAAGAGCGGGAAAAAACGGAACAGGAAAAGAAAACGGAGAAAATCAAGGAAAACAAAAGAAAAATAACGGAAATCCTGAAAAGGATGAGAAGGGAAAGGAACGATTTTATTAAAGAACTTGTGTCGGGAAAAATCACAATACCGAAAGAAGTTGATGTAAAAGAAACAGGCTGGAAGATCATGATAAACCGGATAACGGACGGCGGAAGCGTAGCACACATGAACGCGGTGTATGGATTTTACGGGATCGAAAACGCGTACGAAGCGAAAGAAGAGGAAAAAGAACGGATCGAAAAAGAATTTGCAGAAATAAGCCAAGAAAAGCAAATGCTGATCCTCTTGACTCGGACGGCAGAGCCGTACGAAGCAACTGACTATTACGGACACTACGAAAAAGGGATGAAATGCCTAAGAGACTTCTATAGATTACTTCAGCAGATGGGGTTCTCATTTCGATCACTGGAAGAACTAAAGATCCTAAACGGGACTCATGAGTTATACACACAGGAGACGGAAGATGAGCATTGACTATTCGGACATGGCTTTCCCGAAGCCGAGAAAGAAGAAAAAACGGAAAATCCACAAAAAAAGCATTTTAAACAGTCAAAAGGGCATTTGCTACTTATGCGCCCGGTTAAACGGCGACTATTCCGTAAAGCAGACGGAAGAGCATCATATCCTGTTCGGGGCAGGACAAAGAGCGATATCTGAAGAAAACGGGTTAAAAGTAGACCTATGCATTGAGCATCATCGAACGGGGCAGCAGGCAGTACACAACAGCCGAAAAACAAGGGAGCTGCTCTGTAAAATCGCACAAACAGAGTTTGAAAAGGTTCACACCCGAAAAGAATGGGAACAGATCGCAAGGAAGAACTACCTCTAGTACCTCCGCCATATGGCGATGATACATATAAAATGTCACGCGCAACCAGTAAATACAGGGTTCCCCGCCGTTTTGTACGGCGGGAGAAAGGAGAAAAACGTGAGGATCTTAAAAATAAAAACAAAAACAGGCATCAAGACCGTTTATAACGTGATTGATTGGGGTTGGAACGCAGAAACAGGCGATCTTTACTATAGATCGGGAAAAGAATTGCATCACAAACGCTGTATAAGTGTCGAAGAAATTATAGTATAAAAGGATAGAAAAAAGGATCAATCAAAAACCTGCTACAAACAGTAATTACTGTTTTGAAGTGGGATTTTGACATCTCGAAAAAAAGGATGAAAAAGAGGAAAAACAATGGCAAAAAGAAACGATTACATAACAGGACGGGAAGATGGATTATTAATGGCGCTTGAAATCGTCAAAAATGAGGGTGTCGAAGCGTTGGAAAAAGAAATCAAATTCAGGAATGTCACCGGAATCCGTACCGCCTTAGCAAAAAAAGACATTAACAGGGCGACAATCAAGATCAAAGAACAGACAGTAGACACAGTAACAATCCTTTCCGTGGCAACCTTACATGACGAGTTCGGCTTCGGAACACAAAGATGCGACCGATTTATTAAACGATTTAACAAAAAAGCAGAATGCATCATGGATGACATGGCAAGCTGGAACGATTATATAAAAACGATCAAAGAGGAGCTAGGGATTGAGCTGGGGATCAGAGAGAACAAGTAAGGGACGAAGAAGAAATTGCAGAACATGACACATATGAATACAACATCTGGAATATACGGGAATTAGATTAGAGTTTTAATGAGGTAGAAGATGAATAGACAAATACTTTTTAAAGCAAAGAGAAAAGATAATGGTGAATGGGTGGAAGGATATTATGTTTATTGCAGGAAACGCCGCTATATTCTCCCGATCCTAAATAAAGAAATAGGTTTTGATGAAAGAGAAAATGAATGGATTGAAATCGACCCCGGCACCATCTGCCAGTACACAGGACTTACTGACAAGAACGGTAATAAGATTTGGGAGAATGATATCTGCAATAGAAAAGAAAAATATCCTGAAATCGTGACATACAATAAAGGAGATTGGCAGTTAGATTACAGTTATGTATTTGGAAAAGAGATGCACACAGACGCTTGCAATCTTGGATTTTATGTATGTGAAAGGAACTGTGTTGAAGTAATCGGCAATATTTTTGATAATGCAGATTTGTTGGAGGTGGAGAGATAAATGAAAGCACCTAAAGAAATAGCAAGTAAAGCAGAAAGATATAAGGAGCTAAAAAAGAAATAGATAAACTTTATGAAGAATTGGAAGAGTTTGCTAATGAAAATGGTTTTGAGGATTTTTGGATAGACGGTTTTGGGGTATCTCAAGAACCAAACGGAGAAGAACAAACAGATGGAGAATATTGTGACCAATGGATGCGCGGGGAAGATTCCGGAGATGGAATATATTACTATCCGATTGAAGGAAGTACGCAATATTTTTGGGTAGCATATTCATTTTGATTGGAGGTGAAGTGATGCTAAAACCAGCGCAATTATACAAAGAGGAATTAGAAAAACTTTTTTTGAGGACATGGTACGACCTTAAATATATGTTCTATAGCGGATGGACAGGGAGCGAACTACCAACAATTCCTGACAATAATTATGACGCTCATCATTTCGCATCAGTTGATAACAATGGAAATGTGATTGGGTACATATCTTATCGTATAAGTTGGATAACAATGAGTGCAGATAACTTCGGAATTATAAGTTTTGGAAATCATATAGAGTTCGCAAGAGATGTTTATAAAGTGATTTGTGATTTATTTGAAAAACACGGCATGAATAGAGTATCATGGAGTGCATTTGTCGAGAACCCAGCAGTTAAAGGATATAGAAATTTTATTAAAAAGCATGGCGGTAGAGAGTGTGCTTATCATAGACAGGTTGCAAAACTACTGGATGGAAAGTTGCATGACGATGTGGAATTCGAGATTTTAGCATGTGAATTTAAGAAATAGTTTGTTGGAGGTGGAGCAATGAAATATAAATGCAAGAAGTCTTTTTGCGTAGATAGATACGACGAAGATGGATTTCTAATCGAAAATAGTTCGATTGTAATCGACGAAGGAAAAGCTTATGAATTAGATGAAAGCGGTCACATGATGATTGGCGGTCAAGACCATGTTCATATTGATGCTGTAGATTATGGTTCGTGGCTGGAAATAACCAAAAAGCATTTTGAAGAATACTTTGAACTGTTGAAGGTGGAGTGATGGAAGATGTAGAAGTTGTAGTTAGGTGTATTCCTACCTCTGTTGTATTTGAATGTCCGTATTGCGAAGAAGAAAATGAATATGATTATTCAGAATTCTGTGATTTATGTGGACACCCGTCAGATTGGGATTATGAAATATTAGAATGTCAAAAATGCGGAAAGAAGTTTGAAATACAAGGTCAAGAATGGAGTTGAGAACATGAACGTACTAGAGAAGATTTTGGAAGAGATAGATAGGTTAGATGATCCGTATTTTGTTGGCTACATAGACAGATACAAGGTAAAAGAAATCATCCGTTCTCACATGGATGACCAAAACGGTGATGTTACCGAGAAACCAAGCGCCGCCGAACTGATCCGAGCGCAGGGGGCAGCAGTTAAGGATGGAATCCGTATTGGAATACTGGAGAAGAACGAGGGGCAATAATAATGCAGAAATGGGAAGAAATCGAACAGAAAAAAGAATACCTCAAGGGATATATAAAAGCAAAGAATAGAGAAACTTTAATAAAAGATCAAATACAACAACTAAGACTCGACACGATGTTTCCGGCGTTGCAAGGCGATGGGATGCCACGGGGCAGCAGTCAAAAGGATCTATCAGATTACACGGCAAAGATCGAAAGCCTCATGGAGGAGTTAGAAAAAGAATGGGTTGAAAGCGTGATCCGGTACGAACGCATCAGAAAAGCAATAAACAAAATGAATGATGAACAAGAAAAAGAAGCACTTACAAGATACTATTTACTTAGAGAAAACAATAAAGCGATACAACGAAAAATGGGAGTAAGTAAGGCGAAACTATACAGAATATATGATAGTGCACTGGAAAACTTTGAAATTTTATAGAAATTTTATAAAATGAGACTCCGTGAGACTCGAAAATGTGATATAGTATAAACTGAATTAAAAGACAAAGAGGGAAATAACCCTCTCATAACCACGCGCAAGGACATCCGAAAGGGCGTCCTTTTTTTGAAAACTATTTTGAAAGAGAGTGATGACATGTTTTGCAATTACGATCAATACAAAGATAAAGAGGTAGTTAAAAAGCATGAGCAACTTTTAAAACAACTAGGAGAAAAAGACAGAGTATTTTCGCTGGAATGGAACGGAGAAAACATCACACTGATGGAATGTTGCGACTATTGTTTTGGACATGATTTAACCAAAGAAGAGTGCGAAGAATTGTCGGAAGTATTCCGAGAGTTAGCAGAAGAGCTGGGGAAATAAAGAACAGCGGAAGCAGATAAAAGAATTGAAGAAAAAGTAAACAGAGAAATACAAGGGGTAGCAGGCGAAAGTCGGCTGCTTTTTGTATACAAAGAAAGAGGGAAAACGAGAATGGCAAAAGAATTTGCAAGAAGCTTCTACAGCTCCCAAAAATGGAAGAAATGCAGAGAAGCATATATAGCAAAGAGAAGAGCGATCGACGGCGGGTTATGCGAAACATGCAGAGAACGGCCAGGATATATTGTACATCACAAAATCGAACTGACGCCGGAGAATATCAACGACGCAAACATAACGCTAGGAATTAATAATTTAAAGTACGACTGCCATATTTGCCATCAAAAAGAGGGGGCAAAAGATGGAGAAGCAGAGAGACTTATACGCTATGAATTTGACAAAGATGGAGATTTGCGCGAACTCCCCCCCATAAATTCATAATTTTTTTAAAAACCGGCTGACCACAGTCGGAGAAACATCTAACACACAGGAAATTTCGCGCGAAGGGGTGTAGGTAAACGCGTTAAAAGACAACGAAGAAAAGAAAGGAAAAGGTAAAAGATGGGGTAAATTATAACGAAAAAAGCAAAGACGATATCATAAAGGCAGAAAAAAGAAAACTTGCGGGAATCTACACGAGGCTTGATAAAAAAACAAAAAAGTCGGTGGAATCGCTTGTGGATGAGGCGGCGTTTATGGCAGCGTCTTTATACGAACTAAGAAAAATCATAAACGAAAAAGGATACACAGAAGAATACCAGAACGGAGCGAATCAAAAAGGGATAAAGAAATGCTCGGAGGTCGAAATCTATAACACGATGATAAAAAACTATTCCGCGATCATAAAACAACTTACAGATTTATTACCAAAAGAACAAGAAAAAAATGCACCGCCGCAAGATGATGGGTTTGAAGGTTTTGTAAATGGCAGAGATGATTAAATATCCGCTCGCATATAATCCGATCTTGGAATACTGGGAAGAAATAGAAAAAGGAAATATCAATGTAGGAGACAAGATACGCAGGACATACAAAAAAGTCGTAAAAGATATAAAATACCCCGGAGAATATTTTTACTCCCCCAAGCGAGGAAATCACATATTAGAGTTTGCGGAAAACTTTTGCAGGCATTCAAAAGGAAAATGCGGCGGGAAACGCGTAAAGCTGGAGTTGTGGGAAAAAGCGCATTTAGCAACAGTGTTTGGATTTATCGATATCGAAGGAAATCGCAAATACAGAGAATCAATCCTCATTGTAGGGAAAAAGAATGGAAAGTCATTGTTAGCATCGATCGTAGGTCTGTACATGCTGACGGCAGACGGAGAAATGGGTCCGGAAGTGTACGCAGTGGCGACGAAAAAGGATCAAAGTAAAATTATATGGCTTGAATCAAAAAGAATGGTTAGAAAATCACCGGCTTTAAGTAAAAGAGTTAGATCGCTCGTGGCGGAACTGGATACAGATTTTAATGACGGAGTTTTTAAACCGTTAGCGTCCGACAGCGACACGCTGGATGGGTTAAATATACATTGTGTGCTAATGGATGAGATTCATCAATGGAAGCAAGGAAAAGCGTTATATGACATCATGGCGGACGGAGTATCTGCGAGGGAACAGCCGCTTGTGTATATTACATCGACAGCGGGAACAATCAGAGAAGATATCTACGACCAAAAATACGATGAAGCGGAAATGGTCATCAACGGATACGACGACCCGGAAGGATACAAAGACGAACATCTCATTGCATTTATTTACGAGATTAACAACAGAAAAGAGTGGACGGATGAGAGTTGCTGGGAAAAAGCGAATCCAGGACTTGGGACGATCAAAAATAAACAGACCCTTAAGGACAAAGTGGAGAAAGCAAAGAAAAATCCGCTACTTGTAAAAAACTTGCTATGCAAAGAGTTCAATATCCGCGAAACATCGTCAGAAGCATGGCTGACATTTGAGCAGGCAAACAACACGGAAACATTCAGCGTAGAAGACTTAAAACCAAGATACGGAGTCGGAGGAGTAGACCTGTCATCAACGACAGACTTAACAGCGGCAAAAGTACTGTTTAAGATTCCTGAAAGCGAAAAAATTTATACACTCTCTATGTATTGGATACCGGAAGACCTTGTGGAAAAAAGGATCACAGAGGATAAGATCCCCTATGATATATGGATTGAAAAAGGATATGTAAGAACGTGCAAAGGGAACAAGATATCGTACAAAGATGTCAAAGCTTGGTTTGTAGAGATTCAAGAAAAATATGATATCTACATAAATATGATCGGTTACGATTCATGGAGCGCGGCTTACTTTGTAGAGGATATGCAGGAATACTTCGGAAAAACGGCAATGATCCCGATAATACAAGGGAAAAAGACGCTATCACAGCCGATGAAGAACTTGGGAGCGGATTTGGAAAACAATTTGATCGTATACAATAACAATCCGGTAGACAAGTGGTGTCTCTGCAACACGGCTGTAGATATCGATCGAAACGACAATATTCAGCCGATTAAAACGAGTAAGCCGAGACGAAGGATTGACGGAACGGCGGCGCTGCTCGACGCGTATGTAGTGCTGCAAAATAATTATAACGAATATATGTCATTGATTTAACGCCATAGTAGGCGTTATTTTTATGCAAACGGAGGGAATATGAAACCATTTTGGAAGAGAGAACCAACAGAAAAGACCGCGAAAAAAGAAAAGAATGTGCTGCAGATGGTAACAACTACAGGCGAACTACACTATGCATGGAACGGGAAGTTATACGAGAGTGACATTGTGAGGGCGTGCATACGCCCAAAAGTGAAGGCGATCGGGAAACTTACAGGGAAACACATCCGAGATGATCCGGCGGGAGGGCTGAAAGTCAACCCAGATGCAAACATCCGTTTTTTATTGTCAGAACCAAACCCGTATATGACGGCACAGCAGATGCAGGAGAAAGTGGCAACGCAGCTTTGCCTAAACAACAATGCGTTTATATTAATTGTACGGGATGAAAACGGGAAAGCGATGCAGATGTACCCGATACCATGCACAATGGTAGAAACAAAGTATAACGATACAGGGGAATTGTTTTTAAAATTCCAGTATAGAAACGGAAAAAGCGGAACATTTCCGTACAAAGATATCATTCATTTAAAACAAGATTATAACGAAAATGACATTTTTGGAGAAAGTCCGGTGGAAGCGATCGCGCCTATGATGGATGTAATAGGGACGATTGACCGGGGAATTATAAGGGCGATTAAAAACAGCGGCGTTGTAAGGTGGCTATTAAACTTTAAAACCTCCATGCGAGACGAAGATATTAAAAGCAATGTAGAAAAATTTGTTAGGAATTATTTAGCGGTCGAGACGGATACTTTCGGAGCGGCGGGAGTAGATGCGAAAGCAGACGTACAAAGAATTGAACCGAAAGACTATGTACCAAACGCAGCACAAACGGACCGGACAATAGAACGAATCTATTCGTTTTTTAACACAAATAAAAAAATCGTGCAAAGTGACTACACGGAAAACGAGTGGACGGCATACTACGAGGCAGAAATAGAGCCGATTGTTGTACAGATGCATCAAACATATACAGTTGGGATCTTCTCAAGGAAAGAACGAGGGTTTGGAAATCGAATTGTTTTTGAAGCAAATAATCTACAGTGCGCCAGCCTAACGACAAAACTTGCGTTTCAGGCGATGGTAGACCGCGGAGCAATGACGCCGAACGAATGGCGCGAAACAATGAACATGACACCGATACCGGGAGGGGATCAGCCGATCAGGAGACTTGACACGCAAGTTGTAAATCTTTTAAAAGACTGCTTAAACAAAATAAACACAGAAAACTACGCAGCTATGACACAAGTCATGGTCATGTTGTTAAAAGGGAAAGAGGTGAAAGAAGACGAAACATAAGATCGATATAAGAGGCGCAATCATCCCGAATGATTACAAATGGATTTATGACTGGTGGGAAGAAGACAGCACTTGCCCACGAGATGTACAAAAAGTAATTGACGCAGTACAGCCGGGGGATGAAATTGAGGTTTACATTAACTCTCCGGGCGGCGTAATTGATGCAGGATCAGAGATTTACACACTTTTGCGGCAGCAGGATAACGTAAAAATCTTTGTTACCGGACAAGCTTGCAGTGCGGCGTCGATTATCGCCATGGCCGGACATTGTTCCATGACACCGACATCCCTTATGATGGTACACTGCGTGAGCACAGGGGCGAGAGGAAATCACAGCGACATGGAACATGCTGCGGAAGTGTTAAGAACAGCGGATAAAGCTTTAAGCACGGCATATATTGCGAAAACAGGGATGAGCGAAGAAGACGCCCTTGAAATGATGGAGGCAGAAACATGGCTTACAGCGCAACAAGCAAAAGAAAAAGGCTTGATTGATGCGATTATGTTCGAGGAGTCGGAGAGAGAAATATTGGCAGCAGGACACGGTTTTCAATTACCGTCACAAGAAGCAATGGAAAAAGCAAGAAAAGCAATGAAAGAAACGGAGACGTCGAAAGATGAATCTGTTTTTATATTACAGCAAAAATTAAATTTTTTAAAATTAAAAGGAGAAAAACGATGAACAAAAAGCAGTACAAAGAAAAAAGAGCAGAACTGATGAACGCAGCACAGGTTTTGTTGGATCAAGGGAAAGCAGCAGAGGCGGAAGCGAAAATGGACGAGGTGAAAGAACTCGATGACGCATGGGATGCGATTGCACAAGCACAGGCAAATTTTAACGCATTAAACAAAGAACCGCAGGCGATGAGCCCGTTCGGAGCAGCAGGTGAAAAAATGAATTTCACAAACACAATAAAAGAACATGAAGAAAATATGTATGATACCGAGGAATACAGGAAAGCGTTTATGAATTATGTGACGAGAGGAATCGCGATCCCGGAGAAATTCACGAATACGAATGCCAACACAAAAACGACAGACGTAGGCGCGGTTATTTCTCCGACGGTTATTAATCAGATTATTGAAAAAATGGAAACGATCGGCATGATCGTTCCGCTGGTAACAAAAACGGCATACCCGGCAGGGGCGACGATTCCGACGTCGAGTGTAAAACCGGTTGCAACTTGGGTTGCAGAAGGTGGAACATCGGACAAACAGAAGAAGACGACGGGGCAGATTGATATCAAGGGGTACAAATTAAGATGCGCGATTTCGATGACGCTTGAAACATCGGTGATGTCCTTGAAAGTCTTTGAAACGGTATTTGTAAAAAGCGTATCAGAAGCGATGGTGAAAGCACAGGAGCAAGCGTTTATCACAGGAACGGGAACAGGTCAGCCGAAAGGCGTCTTAAAAGAGACGGTTGTAGCAGGTCAGAACGTGGACATTGATGCAAAAGCAGAGCCGGGATACAAAACGCTGATTGATGCAGAGGCGGCGCTTCCCCTTGCCTATGAAAATGGTACGGTTTGGAACATGACAAAGAAAACATTCATGAAATTCGCGGGAATGACCGACGCGAACGGACAACCGATTGCGAGAACGAATTACGGCATTAACGGAACGCCGGAAAGAACGTTATTGGGCAGAAGAGTTGTTTTGAATGAATATATGCCGAGCTTAGACGCATCATTGAAAGCAGATACGGTTGTAGCATTTTTGTTTGACTGGTCGGATTATATGTACAATACAAATTATGCGATGCGTGTAAAAACTTACGAGGATGACGACACAGAAGACCAGATCACAAAAGCGGTTATGATTTGTGACGGAAAAGCGATTGATCTGAACTCACTTGTGACTGTAACAAAAAAGTATTCGGCGTGATGGAAAATCACGTTATTTACAAAGAAAGAACTACAGCGGCAGAGTTGAAAAAGGCCGCAAAGTTGGCAGGGATAAAAAGATATAGCAGCATGACGAAAAACGAGCTTTTGGAGGCACTGAATGAATCGGGAAGTGAATGAGGATTTAATACAAAAACTAAAAGCAAGAGTGCGAGCGATGTCAAAAGCGGCGGAGGATGAGATCAAGGATCTTGTCCTCTCGTGCAGAAAAGAACTCGAACTGGTAGGAATATACGGAGATGAATCAGACCCGACATACTATCAGGCGGTTGTACTGTATTGCAAAGGGAATTACGGATACGATGAAGACACAGACCGCTTCAGAACTGCATTCGGAGCGCTGCGGGACGCAATGAGTTTATCGGGCGACTACGGCAAGGAAAAAGGAGAATAAGGTGGACACACTTGAATTAGTATGGGAGACAATTACGAAAGACAAAGACGGATTTCCGATATCTAAAAGCCAGAAATACGAGGCGTATTGTCGAGAGAAATCCGTGAAGAGACAAGAAGCTTATGAGTCCATGAGAGCGGGCGTGAAAGTAGAGGCGGTTTTTGAAATCCGACAGGAAGACTGGGAACAGACAAGACACACTGTAAACGGTAAAACAGAATATGCAAGGAAAGTAGAACACGACGGAAGAGTTTACGAAATAAAGAGGACATATAAGACGGGAAAAGCAAAGATGGAGGTAATTTGTGGGTAATGGGATTTCGGTTAATGGGGTTTGATGAATTTGCAAGAGAGCTGGAAAAACTTGGGAACATTGACGAATACGCGCCGGAGCTTTTAAACGCGGCAGCGCCAACACTCGAAAAAGAGTTAAAAAACCAAGTGTCAAAAGCAACAAATAAAGGGTATGCGACGGGAGACTTAAAAGAAAGCATCAAAGCAAAGAAGCCGGGAAAAAACGTGTACGGTCATTATGTGATGGTAACAGCAGAGGGAAAAGATAAAAAAGGCGTTCGGAACAATGAAAAACTTGCATACTTAAACTACGGAACACAGAAACAACAGGCTCGACCCGTCATATCACCCGCGATAAAATCATCCGAAAGCGATTGTTTAAAGATAATGCAGCAGAAATTCAACGAGGTGACAAGGTGAGCGTAAATGAAAAAATAGAACAAGCGATCGGAGAACTATTCAGCGGGAACGTGTGGCCGTTAAAATGCCCACATGATTCTGCACCGGATATATATGCGATATACAACCCGGAAATAGAAGAACCGGGGTATTATGCAGACGACGCGGATGAAGACTGGGCGCAGCACATGCAAATACATGCTTTTACGAAAGGGAATTACATAGGAATGCGAAAAGAAGCCCGAAAAAAGCTAAGAGAGAACGGCTTTATTATTACGGGAATTTACACAAACTATGAAAAAGAAACAGGCTACAATCATTTATGCATTGAATGCTATACGGAGGAAGAGTGATGGCATATGTAGGTTTGACACACCCGGTGATTGCGGTTTACGAAGAACGAAACGGAGTGGTGTCCTACAAAAACGGAACAAGATTCGGAAAAGCTGTAAAATATGAAATATCGCCAAATTATGAGGATGTAAGTGACTATCAAGACATAAACGAAACAGATCCGGAAGAAGAAATAAGAAGCGCGGACATAACACTCGAAATAAGCGAAACGTCAGAAGGTTCAGAGGGGGTTATATTCGGGTATGAAGTCAATGCCGATGAAACGATAGCGAATCAAAACAATAGGGCAAGCCCGATCGGACTAGGGATTGTAACGAGAGAAGTAATCGCAGGAGCGACGAGTTACGTCGCATATTGGATACACAAGGTCTTATTCCGCGAAGAAGGACGGACTCACGAAACGAAAGGGGATGCAATCACATATATAACCCCAAGTGTAAAGGGAACGGCAACCCCGGATTATAACGGAAACTGGAGAACAAAGAGACGTTTCACAAGCAAAGCGGAGGCAGATGCTTGGATTGATGAAAAGGCAGGAATTTAGGAGGAAAAAATATGGCATATGTAGGATTAAGAAAACCGATTATTGCAGAAATAACAGGAGCGAAAGTATACGGAGAGCCGTTTGCATTTGGAAAGGCAATCGGGCTGCAGGTAACGCCGAACTACGCAGAAGGAAGTTTGAACGCGGACGACGCACAAGTGGAATACGACAAGGAATTTAATTACGCAGAAGTAACATTGAATACGAGCACAATCCCGATCGAGGCGCACGAAAAAATGTTCGGGCACAAAGTAAATGAAAGAAAAACGGGTGCAACCTTTAATAAAGACGATCAGGCGAAATATGTCGGAATGGGTTGGATATCCGTGGAAAAGGTGGACGGCGTGAGAAAGTTTATTGGAAACGTACTGTATAAAGTAAAGTTTTCAGAACCGTCGGAGGATTACAGCACAAAAGGTGATTCGATCGAATACAAAACCCCGTCAATTACAGGTAGGGCGATTGCGAACGAGGACGGGGACTGGAAAGATTTCGAGGCGTTCGACGCAAGCGAGGATGCATTAAAATGGATCAACACAAAATTCGGAAAAGTAGAAGGATTGTAGGAAAAGAAGAGGAGTAGCAACATGTTTGAAAAGACAAATTACATTGAATTATCAGGAGAAAAATATCCGATCAAGTGTGATATTCTCGTATTGGAAAGGATACAGGATAAATATGAAGACTTGTCGGAATTTGAAAACGGGCTAAACGGCTTTACCCCAGCCGTGGATGAAAACGGGGAATATAAAAGAAATGAGGAAGGAAGACTCGTCGGATTTTACGGAGAACCAAAAATAGAAACGCTGCGTGATGCACTTGAATGGATGGTACAGGAAGGGATCGAGATCGAACGGGAAAACGGAAAGGAGATCCAGGAAGTCTCAGGAAAAACATTAACCAGGAAGGTGGATATGGCGCCGAAGGAATTAGCGGAAATTTTACACGCGGAGTTTGCAAGGTGTTTTAGAAGAAAAAACCCGAAAACCACGCAGAGGGAGAAGAAGGGGAAAGAATAAACTTTGCGTGGGTTATATTTACAGGAATGCAGATCGGATACACCGAAAAAGAGATCGCCCACATGTATTTTGGAAAGTGGGCAGATCTCTTCAAAGAATTTAAGCGGATGCACAACTACAAAATGAAACGAATGATATTTGAAGAGGAGAAAAAAGTGGAATCCCTCATGGATTTATAAATAAAATTATGTTATGATAAATCCATGAAGGAGGCGCGAAATGAAAAAAAATAACCCTTATATCATTTTGGCGAAAGCAACAATAAGTTATATATGGAAATACCACCCCTATATGTTAGCGTGTGTCATTTCGGGAATTATAGCGGGAATATACATGGCGATAACAGAATCAGACGCAACAAAATTGATTAGCGGTATTATAATTGGTTTCTCTCCTATGATAATAAAGAAAATAGGAATTGCAATTTTAAGTTTAGACAGTTCGGAGCGGATAGATTTTTGGAAAGCAAAGATGCACCGAAGAGAAAGATACAAGAACTACGTAAAAAAGTATGTGGAAAAATTAATGGAAGACCAGAAATGAATAGGATAAAACAATAGCTTTCAAGACAAGAACACTTATCTTTGGGTAAGTGTTCTTTTTGTATCTACAAGGAGGTGAGAAAAATGGCGAAGAAGAGTATCGGGGCATATATCACACTGGATGGCGAAAAAGAATTCAGAACCGCAACATCTGCGTGCAATAAAAGCGTTGCGGCTTTAAAGTCGGAAATGAAACTAGCAGAAGCGCAAACGGTAGGAAATGCGAACACGCTTGACACGCTGAAAAAGAAACATGATATTTTATCGCGGACACTGGACGAACATGTAAAGAAAGAAGAAACCGTTAAAAAAGGGCTAAAAAATTCGGAAGAACAGTATGAAAAAGTCGGGAACAAATTAGCCGAATACAAAAGTAAGTTACAGCAGACAAAAAGCGCGTTGGAAGAGCTGGAAAACTCGTCAGAGACAACAGAAGAAGCGTTGCAAGAACAACGAGAACTAGTAGAAGGCTTAGAAAAAATCGTAAGCAAAGGCGAAGAAACGTATCGGAGAGCTGGAAATCGTGTAAGTGACTGGAAAAAGCAGCTAAACAACGCGGAAGCACAGACGATCCGAGCGACAAAAGCGCTGAATGAAAACGATACATATCTGAAAGAGGCAGAAAAAAGCTGGAAAGGATGCGCAAAAAGCATTGATGAATTCGGGAATGAAACAGACGATACGGTTAATCAAATAACGAAATTAGGAACGATTTTAAAAACGAATCTAAAAAACACAGTTGTTGATATAGGGAAAGACGCGTTTACAAGCGCAATACAAGGAACACTCGAACTGGAAGAAGCGCAGAACCGTTTACAGGCAAGTACCGGAGCAACGGCGGAAGAAACGAAAGCATACAAAGAGGAAATGCAGGAAGTCTATTCTGCGGGACACGGAGACTCAATACGCGACGTTGCGGATGCGATGGCACTCGTAAAACAATATACAAACGAAACAGACCCGTCAAAACTAAAAGAGATGACAGAAAGCGGAATGGCTTTAGAAGAAGTATTCGGGACGGATTTAAGCGAATCGATCCGAGGAGCGGACGCACTCATGGACAACATGGGATTAACGGCAGAGCAGGCGTTTGATTATATTGCAAAAGGCGCGCAGAGCGGTCTGAACAAGTCCGGGGAACTGACGGACAACTTAGCAGAGTATAGTCAATTATGGGGGCAAGCCGGATTTTCGGCAGAGGAAATGTTTTCGATCTTACAAAATGGGTTAGATTCTGGCGCATACAATCTGGACAAAGTAAACGACTTCGTAAAGGAGTTCGGAAACAGCTTAGCAGACGGAAGAATCGAAAAAAATATCAATTCATTTTCAGGGAATACAAAAATATTATTTGAACAGTGGAAAAACGGAGAGGCTTCTACAAAACAAGTTTTCCAGTCTGTGATATCTGACCTGTCAAACATGGAGAACAAACAACAAGCACTTACAATCGCAAGCAATACATGGAGCGCCCTGGGAGAAGATAACGCAATGAAAGTTATCACATCTTTGAACAAGGTGAACAACACATACAAAGATGTGAACGGAACGATGCAGGAAATCAAAGATATCCGATACGATAGCGTCACGAATCAGTGGAAGATGTTAGGAAGGACGTTCCAAACGGACGTGATGACGCCGATATTAGAAAAGTTCTTACCAGTAGCGGAAAAAGGAATGGAAATTCTAAGAGAGAATATCGGTGGCGTAACGATAGCGGCAAAAGCATTGACTCCGGTGATTGCCGGAATGTTTGTTGTAAAAAAAGGAAACGAACTTGTAAAACTTTTAGACGATACGCAAAAAGGGATCAAAGGCGGGATCAAATGGCTTGGAGCGCATACAGTAGCAAAAACAGCGGCGACAGCAGCGGAAAACGTATCGACGGCGGCGACAACGGCAAACACAGCGGCAACAGCAGCAGGAACGGCGGCAACAACTGCAAATACAGCGGCAACCGGAGCGGCAACAGCGGCGCAGGGAGCTTTTAACGCCGTGCTTTCAGCGAATCCGATCGCGCTTGTCGTACTGGGAATAGCGGCCACGACAACAGCAGTCGCTGCCCTTTCGTCGGGTCTACGAGAAGCGAAAGAAGAAACGAGCGAGCTTGCAAAAGAAGCAGATAAGAATATAGAGAAACTAAAAGAGACGTCGAACGCATTAGAAGAAACAACTGACAGTGCAAAAGATTCCGTGCAGACAGTAGAAGCACAGAAGAAGGTTGCTGACGGACTGATCGCAAAACTGTACTTATTAGAATCCCAAACGGGAAAAACAAAGGGTGAAATCGCACAAATGAACGCGATCACGAGTCAATTAAATACGATGTTCCCGGAGCTGTCACTGTCAGTTGATGAAAATACAGGGGAACTAAACAGAAATGAAGAACAGGCGCGAAGATCGGCAGACGCAGCGCTAGAACTGGCAAAAGCTTCAGCAGCACAAGAAAAAATGATAGAAATATCAGAAAAACTTGTAGATGCAGACATAGCAAGATACGAAGCGGAACAAAACCTTGCAGACATTGATAATGAATTAAAAAAACTTGAACAGGATCGACAAAACCTTTTAAACGGAAACTATGAAACCGTTGAAAAAGGAACAGAAAAACAGATCAAATTCAACGGAGAGCTGACGGATTATTATACAGCGCTGTCCGATGTAAGCGAAGCAGAGGCGGAGCTAAAAGAAAGACAAAAAGAACAGACGGAAGCGCTTGGAGAGCTGAACGAAAAATGCAATGAAGTAAACGACGAGTATCAAAGCGCTTACGAGTATATGCAGAAAAATACGGAGGAGGCAGAACGAAACACACAGGCAACCGACGACAACACGGCGGCGAAACAGGCGAATGCGGACGCGGAAACGGAAAAACAGGAAGCGTCAAAAGCAAGCATCGAGCAAGCCGGGGAAGAACTGGCGGCATATCAGGGATTATCAGCAGCACAACAACAACTCACGACAGATATAACGAACAGCGTGTTGACAATGCAAGAAAGCGTACAAAGCGCACTGTCCTCACAGATGGACATGTTCGAGGCGTTTGACGGCGGCGTAGAAATATCTACGCAACAGCTTTTATCGAACATGCAAAGCCAAGTAGACGGCGTGACGCAATGGGAGCAGAACCTTTCCACACTTGCGAACAAAGGAATCAATGAGGGAATCTTACAAAAACTTGCGGAGATGGGTCCACAGGGATCGGGATATGTCGCTGCATTCGCATCCATGACGGATGAAGAGCTCGCGAAAGCGAATGAGCTTTGGAGTCAGAGTGTTGACATAAAAGGCATGACCGATCAGTGGGGGCAGCAGCTACTTGAGAGTGGAGCGGCAAATATAGCCGGAGGAATGGAAAACTTAGCTCCGATCATGCAGCAAAGCGGAGCAAACACGGTTGCGGGCCTCGTGAAAGGGATGCAAGATGCTCAAGCGGCAGCGGAAGCGCAAGGGCATGATTTAGGAGTGAAAGTGATTGAATCCGTAAACAACGGACTCGACGTACACTCCCCATCCGCAAAAACAACACGATCGGGAATTTATGTGGATCAAGGGCTTGCGATTGGGATGAATTTAGGGAAAGCAACTGTGATGATTGCAAGCGCGGGAGTTGCAATGACGATCATAAATCAGCTAAACTCTATGCTGACAGTAACACAATTTGCCAATATAGGAACGAGGATACCAGAAGGGCTTGCGCTGGGAATACAACAGGGAAAATCACAAGTGATATATGCGGTAACGGAAGCGACAGGGGCAGCCATCAGGGCAGCAAATGAAAAACTTGAAATACATTCGCCGTCTCATGTGTTTAGGCGCATGGGGAATAACACGATGGACTCTTACGGACTGGGAGTAAAAGATCGCGCGGAATCCGTAAAAAGCTCCGTTATGGAGTCACTGAATTTTAGTGACATAAACGGAAAAATTGATACAAAAGCAGGCAGAGCCGGAATTAAAGAACAAAATATCTTTCGGGATACAATACTGGAAGGAATGAGCAAAATGAAACTGGTGGCGTATATAGGAAATAGAGAGGTAACAAGGACACTGTCTGATTTGGGGGTGATGTTCCATGCTCGTGTATAAAAGCGGGAGCACAGGGGAAGAAATAAATCTTTCGGACAATCGAATCAAAACGCAGATTAAAAAAGCGGGACTATATGATTACGAGTGGGAGTTAGACGAAAGCGAATTAAAAATAGGAAGCAAAATAAACGGTTTTGGGAAAAAAGCCAAAAGGTATGAAATGATATTGGACTTCCGAGGGAACAAGGAAGAACGAGCCGAGTCGGCAGAAAGATTGCACAGAATCACAGAAAGAGATTTACAGGCGAAATCCCCGGGAAAGCTATACTTCAAAGGGGGATACATCGAATGCTATATAGTAGGAACAAAATACGAAGAGTGCAATTTAGCACGCACCGTAAGGAAAAAAATGAATGTGTACGCACCGTATCCATTTTGGATCACAGAAAACCCGTACACGTTTCACAGCTACGGCGCATCGTCTACGGACAATAAACGCTACCCCGGGCGTTACCCATGCCGCTACGCGAATGGCATGAACAACACATACATCCAAAACCCTCATTTTACAGACGCAAATTTTACACTTGTAATTTATGGGCCGGTTGCAAACCCTCAAGTCATCATCGGAGATAAAAGCTATTTGGTCAACATTGTTTTAGAGCAAGGAGAGCGGCTGGAGATAGACAGCCGCACGAGGATCATTACGAAAGTGTCAAAAAACGGCGAACAAGTCAACGCGTTTCACAACCGGGAAAAAGGAAAGACATTTTTCAAGAAAATCCCGCCCGGCCGGCAAAAAGTTGTGTGGTCGGGTAAATTCGACTGGGATCTCGTAATTTACGAAGAAAGGAGCGAACCAAGATGGAGCGGGTGGAAGCAGCGCTAAATGGGAGCGCGCAGAATTTACCGGAAATCGGAGAAAATCGCTATCAAGGAAAACTAAACGCGCCGGCAACGAAAGCGAAAGAAGTGGTTTACCCGGTAATGATTACCGCAACTGGGGATAATGGTGGAGTAACGGAAGAAACTCGGGACTTGATTGTACGAAATGCAGATCTATTTCCGCTGGAATTTACCATTGCCCGAAAAAACGGAGAAGAGCTGGGATTTTTAGATCAGAGCGTTGCGATCGACATGGATCTTGGAGATGCGGACGACTTTGAAATCTGCTTGCCGCAGGAAGAGTGGACAAAAGAGCGGTACTGGTACGGAAATCGCATTTTTGTACCGAGAACAGAATACGGCGGAATCCTAAACAGTCTTGAAGTGATGACCAAAACGCAAGAAATTGTGTGGTGCGGCACAACGTGGAGAGGACTGCTAAAGCGAAAAATCATAGAACCGCCGGAGGGAAAGGATCACCTGACAGTAAGCGGAGATTTAAACGATATTTTGAGAGATCTTATCAAAGACCGATTCGACGGTCTTTTTTTTGTGCCGGAAGAAAAGGCAGGGATCACCGTCACAGGTTGGCAGATCGACCGATACGTCACGTTATATGATGCAGTCGATAAAATGTTAAGCGCTCAAGGATATCGCCTGCAGATCAGCTACGTTGAGCCGGAAAACCTTGATTATGGATACGTTTCCGTCAGAGCCGTACAGATCAAAAACTATTCGGAAACGTTGGAATACTCGCAAGATGGAGAGGTGCAGTTTACCGTAAAAGATTACAGAGGTGGCGTGAATCACTTAATCTGTGCCGGAAAAGGACAAAACGAAGAAAGGATCATTCTGCATTTATACGTCCAAAAGGACGGGAGCATCGGAAAGACCCCGTATTACACTGGACTTGAAGAAAATGAAGCGGTTTATGAGTTTTCGAGCGCAGACAAAGAAAAGCTGGAAGAGGATGGAGCAAAGCGTCTAAAAGAGCTGCAAAACTATAAAAGCATCGACGTAAACGTAGAAGGGATCGACTTGGAAATCGGCGACATCGTCGGCGGATATGAAGAAATTACAGGAACGAGACTACAAAAGCCGATCGTTAGAAAAATCATAAAAACAAAAAACGGAAAAACAACAACAGAATATAAAGTAAAAGGAGATGACTAGATGGGAGAACTGAAAGGAATTACAATCAATACCGACCCAGCGGCGGAGGCACATATTTACGCGGAAGACGACGCAGCGATTTATCAGAGCATTGTCGGATCAGATGGGGTCATGATGATCGGCCAGCAATGTGAAAGTCAGGTGATCAGTAACAACAAAGTACGAGTAAAAGACGGAGTTATCGTAGTAGGCGGACATTTTGCCCGCATCCCGTACGGAGATTATATTGACTGTGAGATTGTCAACGGGCAATCCGGAAGAAACCGAAACGACATCATCATAGCAAAATTCATCACTACGGGAACAGGTGGCATCGACACCTACACATTAGAGGTCAAACAGGGCGCATCCACAACCGGGTCGGCAACGGATCCGACGCTGACACAAAACAACCTCTACGAATCGGGAAAAATCAGGGAAATGCCGCTCTATCGAGTGGTAATTGAAGGGTTAAGCATCACAAAAGTAGAAAAAATGTTCGAGAGCGTCCCGACAATCCCTATGTTAAATACATATTTGTCAGAGTTACAGTTGTATCACGATAAAAAGATGCTCACACCGACTGATCTCGGATTGAACACTGGGATTTGGAAAACAATAGTAAACAACTCTTACAAGACCGGTAACACGATACACCTAAACATGGAAATCTACACAACCGCTATAATTGTTGCAAATAATGTGTACAACAATGCTTTTACGATACCGTCACAGTACCGACCGTTAATTGATACTGCTGTCAATGTAACTGCATCAGATGGAGAGTATAAAAATCCAGTTGCCTGTACCTCTTTAGCAAAAGCAAACGGCAATCTGTTTTTCTGCATCCCAAAAGCCACAAATAATTACATTTTTATTGATGCAGAGTGGGAAATTAAATAGCACTTATCACTTCCATGTTCCGCCATCGTAGTTATGGAGTACATAAAAATGTCGGATTAAGCGCTTATACACACTATGTCACGCAAGCTACAATATAGCCCCCACTTACAACTTGTGCCTCATTATTTCCGATAAAAATTCCTACTTTTCCCGGGGGATTGGCATCAGCAGGCGTTATAGAAACAAAATAATCTCCTCGTGTTTGCCCCCGAACCAAGGCAGACGACATTACATAATTAGAGGGTATATCCTCCGATGGTAGTCTTACGATATCGCCTGCTGTAGGACTGCTCGCGTTAACAAGACTGAGCACGCGGAGTTTTCCGTAGCGCGTCAAACGCACGCCGGTTTTAAGGGTGACATCTTCACGATCTGATAACTCTGACAAACCTTTATTATTCAAATAGATGCACAGAAAGGAATGATATTTATGAAGCTTATTTTTAATGATGCAACCGAGATTATTGTTCAGCAGGTTGAATCCCACGGGGATTACCTGCGAATTCTGACGGTTGGAATTACTCCGGAACAGTTAAAGGTGCTGTTTACTGACTCTAGCCGGACATCCCGCATGATTGTACAGGAGCGAGGGCAGACGATTGCGACCTACAAAGGTTACACGGCATACGACCATGCAGAAATCTACACAGGGCAGATCTATGGAGTGGTGTTATACAAGGAGGGGACAACGACCGAGGAACGTCTCACCAATGTCGAGGATACTGTTAACCAGACAAACACAGATCTGCAAATGGCAATCGCGGAGTTGACAACAGTGATCGCTACGCTTGCGACTTCAGCAGCGGGGACGCCGCAAAATATAGAGGGGGGTGAAGCAGATGTTTAATGAAAACAGCGTTATTGTAAAAACGTGGGTAAGCCTTGTCCTCGCCGGTACATATACCAGGGAGCAGGTCCCAGGTTTAAGCAATCTTCGGGATGTGGTGTATCAAGTGCTTGATGGAACGAAAGGAGAATAATCATGACATTTACAAAAAACAGTATTTTAGTAAAAACTTGGGTAAGTTTAGTGGTTTCCGGAGTATTTACATTCGATCAGGTTCCAAACCTGTTTAATCTCCGGGCGGTAGTGATCGAGATTACAAACGACCTGGCAGGAGAGTGAGAATGGCGGTAGTATAAATGTATCATAAGAGACATGACCACATAGAAATCAGAGCAAGACCGTAACAGGTCTTTATTTTTATGCATAAAACAAAACAGGAGGATAGACCGATGTATATTACAACAGACACGATTATAACCGCGGCAACGCTAATCGGCGCGCTCGGCGTAATCGGAGGGACAATAGTCGCGATATATAAATTTTATCAAAAACCAGCAAAACTAGAGAAAAAACTAGAAAACTTACAAAAAACGCATGATGAAGATATCAGGAAAATAAACGAGGAACAGTGTCTTGCCACTTACGGATTGTTGGCATGCCTGAAAGGCTTGAAAGAACAGGGGTGTAACGGCCCGGTAACAGAAGCAATCAATAAAATCGAAAAGCACTTGAACAAACAGGCGCATGACATGGAGGAATAATTATGAGTATGGAACTTTTAATGCAGTATGCAACATTTGCACTGATGGCAGTCGGTGTGCTGGCATTTTTGACAGCTCTGATTACACAAGTAATTAAAGAGATGCCCGGACTGAGGAACATCCAAACAAATGTAGTTGCGTTTGTAACTGCGTTAATCCTAACCGCACTGGCAGTAGTGATCGCATGCATCTACTATAATATCACATTGCTTTGGTACTATATCGTAGCGGCGGTAATTGCATCGTTTATTGTGTATTTAGTAGCGACCGGCGGCTGGGAACGCGTTGCGGAGATTTGGCAGCGGACGAAATTTAATAAACATAAATAATACGTAAAGATACGTGAAAAAAAGATTGACATACGTAATGATACGTGATATAATACAATCATGATAAGGAAAGGAGATACAAAAGATGCCAATGACACCGAGAGAGATGATAAAACATCTCAAGAAAAACGGGTTTGAGGAAATCAGTCAAAATGGTTCTCATGTAAAACTCAAGAATCAGACGACAGGGATAACAGTTATTGTTCCTTATCACTCCAAAGCCATGAAAAAGGGGCTGGAGCAGGCGATATTAAAACAAGCGGGGCTTAAATAGCCCTGCGCCTGAAAAAGAAAGCGGAGGTATTACGTATGGAAAAATTATTTTATCCTGCAATTTTTCACGAGGCGGAAGAAGGCGGTTTTTGGGTATCCTTTCCGGATTTGCCGGAATGCTTAACAGAGGGAGATGATATGCAGCAGGCTTATGAGATGGCAGTAGATGCGCTGGGACTCTCTCTTACAAGCAGGAAAGCAGAAGGCGAACCGATTCCAAAACCGACAGAAATAAATAAAGTAGATGCGGAAGACGGAATTTTAGCTGTCGTAGAGTTTGATATGATGGAATATCAGAAGAAACACAATTCACGTGCAATCAAGAAGACGCTTAGTATTCCGGAATGGCTGAACGAAGAAGCGGTTGCCAGAGGAGTTAATTTTTCACAGGTATTGCAGGAAGCGCTGATGCTGAAACTAAATATAGGAAGATAGAATAATTTAGAGAGCTTGGAGGCAGGCTCTCTTTTTTTGCGCTGGCGCAAATGCCGGAGAGAGGAGAAGAACATGAGTATTTGTAGAGGAGCAGCAGGACTTAGAGGTGGAAATCCGAGAGGAATTTTTATTCACAACGATGCAGGATCACAAAATGCAAATGCAGCGTTTTACAGAAAATGGCTGCAAACGCATCCGTTAGAAAACGGATTTGCTCACGCTTATGTAGCTAGTGACGGGATCTTGTATGCGGAAGATGATGCCTACGCAGCATGGCACTGCGGGCAGACAGACGGAAACCGGAACTATTATTCGATCGAGGTCTGTCAGAGTATGGGGGATTTGGAAATCTTTAAGAAAAATGAAGAGAATGCGTTGAAGTTGGCGGCGCAGAAGTGTAAGCAGTACGGTATCGTTCCAAACACGAATACAATCCGGCTGCACAAGGAGGTATTCGCGACAGCGTGCCCGCACAGATCTGTAGAGATTCATGGGGGCACATCTGGCTGTAAAACATATTTTATTAATAAAATCCGTGAGTATATGGGAATGGACAAGTTGCCGGATGCTCCGGTTGTCAGTGGAGGCGGAAGCAGTGCAGCATCCGGTGATCCCGGCATTGTGTTTACTTATGGCGTTATGTTGACCGACGGAACAATCCTGCCCTTTGTGAATAACCTGTCTGATTTTGCAGGACTTCCGGGTCGTACAATCGCCGGTATCGCGATAAAGGTTAATAAAGGTACTGTAAAATACCGCGTGCATGTAAAGGGCAAGGGATGGTTACCTTACGTAACCGGATGTAACTGGTCTGACGCAAACAACGGCTATGCTGGATATCCGGGAGCTGTGATCGATGCCGTAGAGGTATATTATGATACTCCGGCGGATATTGTTGCAAAATATGGTTATCAAAAAGCGCAGTACAGAGTTGCTCCGATTGGCGGCGGTTACTATCCGTGGCAATTCGACAATGAAGTAGGAAACGGGCAGGACGGATATGCCGGATGTTTCGGCATTGCGCTTGATAAATTCCAGTTATATTAAAAATATTCCCCGGAGTATCAGCTCCGGGGAGAAATATTGCATCATCTTATCATTATTTAATTAGCTTCATCTTCTACGAGCGAGTTCTTCTGTTCCTATATCGGTTAGCGTTCCTGTTACTTCCTTATACGGCATAGTATATCTTTGAGAGAGATAGCGCATAGATGCGGCCAGTTCTCCGTCGGGACCTCCGAATTGACTGATGATGATCTTTGCAATTTTAGGATTGGTTTGTGTGATTTTTACCGGATATTGAAGACGTTTTTCATAATTCCACATAAATCAGCATCCTCCTTCCTGCCATGGCCACGGTTCATTGATCCAGTTCCATCGTTCGGCACAGGAATAATCGGCTGTGTCGACAGTCAGTGGTCCGTAGGCAGAAGCATATTGTTTTAAAGCGTCGTTGCGGTGGGCGCTCATTTCATGAAAATACGCAAGCGCTTCGCTGTCGCAAGGATGCGTATCGAGATAAAGTTTTACTTCGTCAACAGCAAAACTAACCTGGTTGATATGCTCCATAAGCTGGTTTCGGTTCATAGAACGATGCATATTTTTCATTGAAGCGTTATTTAAAGAACAGTCTTGAGTATTATTATTTGTGACAGAACAGTTTGAGTTAGAATAAGGATAGTTTTTCATCGGCAGCAGGCTCCTTTCCCTGAGAATGGTTTATTTAATTCCTCAAAGATCGTTCCGTTTTTAAGAGCGCGGCACGGTTCATAAATGTTCTGCCATTTTTGCCATGGAACATATGCCATTGCAATCGGCATATTTGCAGGGAAAAAGTCCCGGGTATTCGGACATCCGTTCATAGGAACTGTTTCGTGACACGGGCAGGAGGTGTCGGGCATTGTACGGCGCATATAACGCATCTGATTATTTGTTTGACAAGTTGCCATTGGCGGTATCTCCTTTTGTTGTAAATTCATTATTATAATATGAACGACTTACGTTTTTGCGAATGATATATGGAAAAATCCTTTACAACTGCCATTAAATTATATATAATAGGTAAGTCATCGGGGTGTGGCTCAGTTTGGTTAGAGCGCACGGCTGGGGGCCGTGAGGTCGCAGGTTCGAATCCTGTCACCCCGACTGATCTATTGCGGCGGCGAGCCGAAGTTCGGGCTTGCCCGAGATTTTGGCGGACGCTTGCGATTTCGGAGCGTGCTTTTTGGCACTTCCGGTGATTGCAGAAGTATATTTTTGTTTTGAAGAAGATATCATATACGAGAGATCAATGAGGGATCAGATCAGGTAAATGGCTTACCGGAAACTGATTCCTTATCTATTATTTCGGATATTATGGAAAGGAAGAAGAAAAATGTGTGGTTTTGCAGGTTTTGTCGGTAAAGTAGAAGATCGGGAAACTGTTCTTGTAAATATGATGGATACAATCATACACAGAGGACCGGACAGTGCAGGGAAATATGTTGATGAGGATGCGGCTCTTGGATTTCGGCGTTTGAGCATTATCGACCTGTCTTCAGTCGGAGATCAGCCCCTTTATAATGAAGATAAAAGCATGGTGCTTGTTTTCAATGGGGAAATCTATAACTATCAGGAACTGCGAAAAGAATTGATCGAGGCTGGACATGTATTTGTCTCTAATACAGATTCGGAAACTCTGATACACGGATATGAGCAGTGGGGAGAGAAACTTGTCGATCGTCTCCGGGGAATGTACGCGTTTGTGATTTGGGATACAAAGAAAAAAAGACTTTTCGGTGCAAGGGATATTTTTGGAATCAAGCCTTTTTACTATGCGCAGATGAATCAGACCTTTTTGTTTGCGTCTGAGATCAAAGCATTTATGGAACATCCGAAATTTGATAAGATTTTTAATGAAGATGCTTTGGGAAATTATCTTTCCTTTCAGTTCGTACCGACTAACGAAACCTTTTTCAAAGGAGTATTTTGTCTTCAGCCCGGTCATTACTTTATTTATGAAGATGGGAAAATGGAAATATCGCGGTATTTTGAACCGAATTTTACAGGAAAATATGAAAAAACATTCGATGAAGCTGCGGCTGAAGTGGAAAAAGTCATGAAGGAGTCGGTAGAGAAGCATAAGATTAGCGATGTGGAGGTTGCGTCTTATTTATCAAGCGGAGTGGATTCCAGTTACCTGACTTATCTGGGACAAGTCGATCATACGTTTACAGTCGGATTTGACGAGGGAGAATACAGTGAGATTCAGGATGCAAAAGATTTTGCCGAAAGTATTCATATGAAGAATGATGCGAAGGTGATCACGCCGGATGAATACTGGGACAGTCTTTCGGATATTCAATATTATATGGATGAGCCTGTGGCGGATCCTGCGGCGGTTGCACTGTATTTTTTGAGTAAAGAAGCGGCAAAGAAAGTAAAAGTTGTGCTTTCGGGTGAAGGATCGGATGAATTGTTCGGAGGATATAATATTTACTGTGAACCTCTTGAACATACTGCTTTTAATAAAATCCCGATGCCGATCCGGCGCTTTATGGGAAAATTTGCAGAATACTGTCTGCCGAGGGGGATGAAAGGCCGTGGATTTCTTATGCGTCATGGAAAGACGCTGGAAGAACGGTATTTTGCCAATGCTACGAATATATTTACAGAGCGTGAGGCTGCTAAAATTTTGAAAAAGGGATGCAGACCGGGAATTCAGGATGTGACAAAACCTTTGTATAACCGGGTGAAAGATAAGGATGCGGTGACAAAAATGCAGTATGTGGACTTGCATCTTTGGCTTGTTCACGATATCCTTATGAAAGGGGATAAGATGGGCATGGCGAATTCTTTGGAAGTCAGAGTGCCGTTTCTTGACCGGAATGTTCTGGAACTTGCGGAAAGCCTTCCTCTTCAATATAAAGTGCAGGCACCGCGCACGAAAGTTGCTCTCCGGGCAGCGGCGGAACGCAGTATCAGAAACAAGACGGCAGAGAAAAAGAAACTTGGTTTTCCGATCCCGATTCGGGTTTGGCTGAAAGAGGAAAAATATTATAATCGTGTGAGAGCGATGTTTGCATCTTCTATGGCGAAAAAATTCTTTAATACCGATCTGCTTATGAAGATGCTGGAAGATCACAGAGACGGAAAGAATACGAATGAAAAAACAGATGACAGCCGCAAAATCTGGACGGTATATATTTTCCTTGTATGGTATGACCGCTTTTTTGAACATGGGAAACCGGTGCATCCTTCCATGACAGCAGGTAAATAAGATTGATGATGGGTGTGATGATATGAGAAGCAGGACTGTGCGTCCGATCAAGAGACGCGAACAGGGCAGGAAAAATGTAAAGAAGCAAAAGAAAAGAAACCTCGGAGATACGATGCCGATGCGTCCCGTCAGAGAAGATGTGTACGATACGGCGCCGATGCGTCCGATGAATATCAGAAGCGGGTATGAGGGATACCGCAGAACGATTGACCGTAGGCGTGAAGTGATACGGACGGAGCGTCCGGTTTCTGGACGTGTGAATTCCCGCAAAGGGAAAAAGGAACGTACGTCAGGCAGAACTCGTTATGAAAACAGAAATAGTTTATCGGCGCTGATCGCAAGACAAAGAAGTGCAGCGGGAAAAGAACAATATTTTGACTATGACCTTCTTTTTGTGATTATTTTTCTGATGTGTTTTGGTCTTGTTATGCTTTATAGTGTCAGTTTCTATGAAGCGCAGGCTGATTTCGGAAATGACATGTACTATTTTTCAAAACAGGCGTTGATCGGTGTGGGCGGATTTATCGGCATGTATCTTGTGTCAAAGTTAGATTATCATCTGTATGGAGCGTTTGCATTTGAAATCTATGTAATTTCGATGTTTTTGATGGCGCTTGTACAGACTCCGCTTGGCGTGACTGTCAATGGCGCGAGACGTTGGATCGGACTTCCCGGCAACCTTTCGCTGCAGCCTGCCGAGATTACAAAAATAGCAGTGATTCTATTTATATCTTATGAGTTATGCCGTCTTGGGAAAAGGGCATATTCGCCGAAAGGAATTGCACAGATACTTGCATTTGGCGCAGTGGCATCGGCAGGCGTTTTGTTTTTGACAGATAACCTGAGTACGGCGATCATCGTGGCGGGGATTACATGTATTTTGATTTTTGTAAGCCATCCGAAGACGAAGCCGTTTCTTGTAATAATCGGGATCGGGATTGCGGTAGCGGCAGTCGGGATCGCAATTCTTTCGGTAACTGTGGCGAACAGTGATAATTTCCGTCTCCAGCGAGTGATCTCGTGGCTGAACCCGGAAGCTACGGCCGATACGGGAAGTTTTCAGGTCATGCAGGGACTTTATGCGATCGGAAGCGGAGGACTGTTCGGAAAAGGACTGGGAAACAGTACACAGAAATTGGGCGTGATTCCCGAAGCGCAAAATGACATGATCCTTGTCGTTATTTGTGAGGAGCTTGGCGTATTTGGCGCGGTTGTTATTTTGGTCCTGTTTGCATTGTTGTTATACAGACTGATCTTTATTGCGAAAAATGCGCCCGATCTTTTCGGTTCGCTGATCGCGACTGGGATATTTGCGCATATCGCATTACAGGTTATTTTGAACATTGCTGTCGTGACGGGACTTCTTCCGACAACGGGTATTACGTTGCCTTTTATCAGTTACGGCGGAACTGCAATCGTATTTTTGATGGCGGAAATGGGAATTGCGCTTGGAATTTCACGGAAAATAAGATTAGAATAGAAAAAGCTTCCTTTCTTATGAGATGTGTGATATATTTATATGTGGTATTAAAAACTACATACAATAGAAGCGTAAAATATATTTTGCGTTTCAGGAGGAAGTGTTATGGATTATAAAATTGTTTTGGATAGTTGCGGAGAATTGACATATAAGATGAAGGAGAGCGGGATTTACCATACGGCGGTTTTGAGTATGCTCGTTGACGGAGATACGATCTTGGATGATGAAAGTTTTGACCGGAAAGATTTTCTGAAAAGAGTAGCGGTGAGTCCGGAATGTCCGAAGTCTTCCTGTCCTTCGCCGGATGCATATATGGAACTTTACGGCGGAGCGGAGAAGAGGGTTTATGTGGTGACCTTGTCAGCGGAATTAAGCGGATCGTATAATAGCGCTCAGCTTGGAAAAGAGCTGTGGAAGGAAGAAAACGAAGACGGGGATAAACAAATCTATGTATTTAATTCGCGTTCGGCATCGGTAGGTGAAAGTTTGATCGCATTGAAAATACAAGAGTGTGAAGAAAAAGGGTATTCTTTTGAAGAAGTGATAGAGCATGTGGAAGCATATATCGAAGAACAGCACACATATTTTGTTCTTGAAAATCTGGATACACTTCGGAAGAACGGAAGGCTTACAGGAATTAAGTCGTTGATGGCAAGCGCTCTTAATATCAAACCGGTGATGGGGTCAACTCCGGAGGGAACGATTTGTCAGCTTGGTCAGGCGAGAGGAGTTAAGAAAGCGATTGCGAAGATGGCAGAGCATATTGTGGCAGATGGCAAAAATACAGAGAATAAAGTGTTGGCGATCGCTCACTGCAACTGCCCGGAAAGAGCAAGAGAGATAGAGCGTATGATTCTCGATAAGATAAAAGTAAAAGACAGTTTTATAGTAGAGACAGGCGGAATCAGCACAATGTATGCAAATGACGGTGGAATAATAGTTGTACTGTAGAAGTGTTTGTGATAAAATGTCCTCATGCGTAGTATCTTATCTGAAAGGAGTAATACGGGATGAGTCAGGAAAAGGTTGACCGTTATAAACAGGAAAAAGTAAACAGAAAACAGATCATGCGTAAGCAGAAGCTGATGAATAATATGCGTAAAGGGGTGCTTGTGGTGGTAGCTCTGGCATTGATCGGATGGCTTGGTTATTCTGCTTATGATATCTATGAGTCGGGAAAAGAGAGAACTGTCTCAGAGGTGAATTATGACGCCGTATCTGATTATTTGAACGGACTGAATGCAGAAGGTTCTGCTGAGTAAATGGTGTGGTGTGGGGAGTGAGCGCCGAATTTGAAGAGCGCACACCCTTGCACCCAAATTTTTTTTAAAACTTTAAAGTGAATAAATTCATTAAAAACACAACATGTAGGGTATTTGGAACATCAATGCCATACATGTTCTTTTTTTGCGAAAAATCCTGTTTTTTGATTCGTTTTTAGCCGAAAAAAGGACACAAAAAAATCTCAAAAAAGGGTTGAAAAAGGGGGAGTGGTGGTTTAGAATGGAGTCAAGTGGTAAAGAGTGGAGGCTAGTGGAGTAAAGTAGGGGCGATGTGGAGCTCACATTAAGAGAAAGGATTCCAGATGTTATTAGGAGAGTTTAACCATAGTATTGATGAAAAGGGAAGACTCATCATTCCGGCAAAACTGCGGGATGATCTTGGTGACAGTTTCGTTATTTGTAACGGACTGGAAGGCTGCCTCTTTGTTTACTCTCAGGAAGAATGGAATAAATTCGTTGCTGAACTTGAGACTTTGCCACGCATGAGTAAGGATGCCAGAATTTTCAAGCGTTATTTTTTCGGAAGCGCTTCGGAGGGCAGTTTCGACAAGCAGGGGAGAGTTCTTGTCCCGCCGTCGCTCCGCAAAGCAGCCGGATTAGAAAAAGATGTAGTCTTAGTGGGAGTTCAGGATCGCATCGAGATATGGGATAAGGCTCTTTGGGAGGAACGCAGTCAGATCAGCGAGGAAGATCTGGACGCGATTGCAGAGCGTATGGAATCCATAGGAATTCGTATTTGATAAGGAGAAGACAATGGCATTTGAACATGTGTCTGTTCTACTGAACGAAACAGTAGACGGGTTGAACGTCAAACCGGATGGGGTTTATGTAGACGCTACGCTTGGCGGAGGCGGACATGCCTATGAAGTGTGCAGAAGGCTTGGCAGTAAGGGGAGATTTATAGGAATAGATCAGGATGCCGATGCAATTAAAGCAGCGGGAGAACGCCTGAAAGGCTTCGGGGAGAAGGTTACGATAATTCGGAGCAATTATCGTGATATGAAGCCGCAGCTCCAGAATATAGGTGTTGACAAAGTAGATGGTATTGTGATCGATCTGGGAGTTTCATCATACCAGCTTGATACCGCCGAACGCGGATTTTCTTATCGGGTGGATGCGCCGCTTGATATGAGAATGGATCAGAGACAGAAAATGACGGCGAGAGACATTGTCAACGAATACAGTGAGTCGGAACTTTACCGTGTGATCCGCGACTATGGGGAAGATAAATTTGCTAAGAATATTGCAAAGCATATTGTGGCGGAGCGTAGGAAAAATCCGATTGAAACAACGGGACAACTGAATGAAATTATCAGTCATGCGATACCGATGAAGTTTCGTAAGACGTCAGGTCATCCGTCGAAAAGGACATTTCAGGCGATTCGGATCGAGTTGAATCACGAACTGGATGTTTTGAGGGAGTCGTTGGATGACATGATCGAGATGCTGAATCCGGGTGGAAGGATATGCATTATTACATTTCATTCGTTAGAAGACCGCATTGTGAAAAGTGCATTTAGGAAAAACGAAAATCCATGCACTTGTCCGAGTCATTTTCCTGTATGTGTCTGTGGGAAGATTTCAAAAGGGAAAGTGATCACGAGAAAACCAATTTTGCCGTCGGAGGCAGAAACGGAATCAAACAGCCGTTCAAAAAGTGCGAAACTCAGAATATTTGAACGGGCATAAATTGGGAGTGTATCATTATAGAAACGAATTTCCGAGGGGAGGGGAGAACCCTTAGGAAAATACAAAAAAGGAAGGGGCATTTGTCATGGCAGCAAACTATCGTACATCCAAATACAGAACGACAAGTCTAAGTGAAAGAGACAAAAGTGGATTTTATGTATATGGAAATACTGTACGTCAGGCAGAAACTCTTCCGAGAAAAACGAAGAGTCCGTATTCGCAGCAGAGGGAGCAGACGAAACGGACAAGCAGCCGGGTTGTTAAGAACCGAAACCGCGCGATGAGTATTAGTCCGGCTTATGCTGTATTTCTTACGGCAGCGGCAGTCTGTGCGGTATTGATTTGCGTTTTATACTTAAATCTTCAGTCGGAGGTCGTAAGCAGATCGGAAAATGTTACGGCAATGCAGGAACAACTTGCAGATCTGACGGAGGCAAATAATACTGCATATAATTCGGCGGCAGACTCGGTGAATCTCGAGACGGTGCGGGACAGAGCGATGAATGAAATGGGGATGGTTTATGCTGCTCAGGGAACAATCGTAGAATACGATAGTCCGGAAGGGGATTATGTAAAGCAGTATAACGATATTCCGGAAAGCGGTGTGCTCGCAAAGTCCAGCGATGTATTAAAGTAAGGAAAAAATTATGGCTGTAAAGAAAAGAAAAAAGAGTAGATTTGAATTTTTGACAAGAAAATTCCCGCTCAGAATGCAACGGAAGCTGGTAATGCTATTTATGGCAGTAGTACTGGCTTTTGTTGTTCTTATAGGAAGAATAACCTATATAAATGTAACGAAGGGAAGCAAATATACAAAAGTTGTTTTAGATCAGCAAAACTATGACAGCAGGGTGATCGCTTTTAAAAGGGGCGATATTGTCGATCGTAACGGAACAAAGATGGCGACAAGTGAGCGCGTATATAACGTGATCCTTGACGTGGCGGTTATGATGGACAAAAAGGAGTATATCGAACCGACAAAGGAAGTATTGAAAGAATGTTTCGATGTAGAGGGGGACGTTGTTGATAAATTGATCGAAGAGTCTCCGGACAGTCGTTATGAAGTGCTTGTGTCAGATGTGGATTATGCGACTGCTCAGAAGTTTAAGAAGATTGATGAAGATGATAAAAAATATCCGAATGTGAAAGGAATCTGGCTGGAAGAAGACTATTTGAGGAGTTATCCATATGGTTCTATGGCGAGTGATGTGCTTGGATTTGTATATGGAGGAAATCAAGGGGCGCTTGGAATCGAAAGCGCGTATAATTCAATTCTCAACGGAACGGATGGAAGAGAGTATGGGTATTTTGACTCCGATTCTTCGGTAGAGCGTACTGTCAAACCTGCGAAGAACGGAAATACGGTCGTGTCTACCATTGATGTGACATTGCAAAATATTGTGGAAAAATGCATTTTAGAGTTTAACAGTGCGCATGCCGCAGATGGAAATCCCGGCAGTAAAAACACAGCCGTTATCATTATGAATCCGAACACAGGAGAAATACTGGCGGAAGCATCGTACCCTAATTTTGATTTGAATGATCCGAGAAATCTATCTTTGCTTTATACAAAAGAGCAGTGGGATGCGATGAGTGAAGAAGATCAGGTCGAAGCGATGAATGATCTTTGGAGAAATTTCTGCGTAAGTGACGCTTATGAGCCGGGGTCTACTGCGAAACCGTTTACTGTGGCGGCCGGCTTGGAAACAGGAACATTGACCGGAAACGAAAGCTATTACTGCGGGGGTTCTAAAGACGTTCTCGGAACGAAGATCAGCTGTCACTATAAGTCGGGACACGGACAGGAAACGATACAGGATGCCATTGCAAATTCATGTAATGTAGCTCTTATGGATATGGCAGCGGTGATCGGTCCGGAAAATTTTACAAAATATCAGCATATTTTTGGGTTTGGAGAGTATACAGGGATTGATCTTCCGGGAGAGGCGGAAACGTCAGGACTGCTTTATACGGCGGATACGATGGGAGAGATCGATCTGGCTACCAATTCATTCGGACAGAATTTTAATGTAACGATGACACAGATGGTTTCTGCATTTTCTTCTCTTGTGAACGGAGGATATTATTATGAACCCCATGTTGTAAAACAGATTCAGGATGAAGACGGCAATGTAATAGAGACGAAAGATCCGGTTCTTTTGAGAAAGACAGTGTCTTCCGAAACGTCTAAGATGTTGAGACAGTATTTGAAAGCGACGATGGATTACGGAACAGGAACGAGGGCAAAGGTGGAAGGGTATGATATCGGCGCTAAAACGGGAACAGCGGAAAAACTTCCGAGGGGAAACGGAAAGTATCTGTTATCTTATATCGGTTATGCGCCGCAGAACAATCCGGAAGTCGTAGTTTATGTTGTGATCGATGAGCCTAATACGGCTGTACAGGATGACAGCTCCCTTGTTCTGGGATTAAGTCAGAAGATCATGTCTGAGGCATTCCCGTATCTTGGCATTACGACTATTGCACAAAGCGGGCAAAACGCTCAGGCGCAAGGTCAGAATTTCGGCAATACAGAATATACGGATTATGATGAAAATTATGAGGATACATACGGAAATGCAGACGGATCGTATGTGGATGAAAACTATACACCTGATTTAGATGATTGGGCGTCGTCTGACGTTTCAGAGTAGAGGAATAACCCTGCAGAAGATATAATAAACTGTAAAAATATCTTCTGTGGGGATTTTTTGTTATGAGAAACAAAATAGAGGAAAGAATAAAAAATAAAACTTATAATAAGAGAAAAGTACTTGTCGTTTTTTTATGTGCGGCTTTCGTGCTTTTTTGTCTGATAGGCAGACTTGTTTATCTTATGATATTTGATGCGGAGTATTATCAGAACATGGCGGAGGAACTGCATGAAAGGGAGAGGGAGATCAAAGCGGCCAGAGGGGAGATCGTAGACAGAAACGGAGTTGTTCTTGCGACAAACAGGACGGTGTGTACGATTTCGGTTATTCACAGTCAGATAAAAGATCCGCAGCAGACGGCAGACATGCTCAGTAAAGAGTTGGAACTTGACAGGGAGGATGTTTTGAAAAAGGTAGAGAAAGTATCTTCTATGGAAAAAATAAAGACGAATGTTGACAAAAAGACAGGCGACCGTATCCGTGAGTATAATCTGCCGGGAGTAAAAGTGGATGAAGATTTCAAAAGATACTACCCATATGACCGGCTTGCGTCAAGAGTGCTTGGATTTACAGGGAGCGACAATCAGGGGATCATCGGTCTTGAGGTGAAATATGAAGACGTATTAAAAGGAACAAATGGGAAGATACTGACGGTTACAGATGCCAGAGGAATAGAGTTGGAAGGAGTTGCGGAGGACCGGATTGAACCGGTTGCCGGAAATACATTAAAAACAAGTCTTGATTACAATATCCAGTCGTATTGTGAGCAGGCGGCCGAAAAGGTGCTGGAGGAAAAGCAGGCAGAAGGGGTATCGGTCTTGCTGATGAATCCGCAGAACGGAGAAATTTATGCTATGGTAAATGTGCCTGAATTTAATTTGAATGAACCTTATCGTTTGAATGACAAAACGGAAGATCAGATGACAGATGAAGAACGTCAGAACAGACTGAATCAGATGTGGAGAAACCGCTGCATTAACGATACGTATGAGCCGGGATCTACTTTTAAGATCATTACGTCGGCGGCTTGTCTTGAAGAAGGCGTCGTCTCTTTAGACGATACTTTCTCCTGCCCGGGGTATCGGATCGTAGAAGACAGGAAAATCCGGTGTCATAAAGTAGGAGGGCATGGAACGGAAACTTTTGTGCAAGGGATTGAAAATTCGTGTAATCCGGTATTTATGGATATCGGACTTAGACTGGGATCAGAGAGGTTTTGCGACTATTTTGAACAGTTTGGTCTGATGAGCCTGACGAACATCGATCTTCCCGGAGAAGCGGGGACGATTATGCATAAAAGAGAAGATATTAAAGCGGTAGAACTGGCCACAATGACGTTTGGTCAATCATTTCAGATTACGCCGATCCAGATGGCGGTGACGGTCAGTTCGATGGTAAATGGCGGCAGGCGTGTAACGCCGCATCTTGGCGTGTCGGTCTTAGATAAGAAAGGGAAAACGGTCAAGACGTTTAAGTATGGGGAAAAAGAAGGGATTGTTTCGGAGAAAACATCGGAGACAATGCAAGAACTTCTGGAGAAAGTTGTTTCCGAAGGATCGGGAAAAAACGCGTATCTTGAAGGATATTCTATCGGGGGAAAGACGGCGACGTCTCAAACGCTTCCAAGAAGCGCCGGAAAATATATTTCTTCGTTTATAGGATTTGCTCCGGCGGACGATCCTCAGATTCTCGGAATGGTCATCATCCATGATCCTCAGGGAATTTATTACGGCGGAACGATCGCTGCCCCGGTGCTTCGGGACATATATGATAATGTGCTCCCCTATCTCGGGATTGAAAAAAAGTAATGGATGGTTTATACTTTATGAGATAAAAGAGATGAAGAGGTGGATTTATGAGTAGTCATGTAGTGATTCCGGTTCTTGCGGCATTTGCGGTAAGTCTTGTGCTCGGACCGATTGTGATTCCTTTTTTGCGGAAACTGAAAATGAAGCAGACGGAGCGTGTAGAAGGCGTTCAGTCTCATTTGAAAAAAGCGGGAACTCCGACGATGGGCGGCATTATTATTCTTGCGGCTGTTATTGTGACATCCCTGTTCTATGTGAAAGATTATCCGAAGATCATTCCGGTTTTATTCCTTACAGTGGCGTTTGGTTTGATCGGATTTCTTGATGATTATCTTAAAGTTGTGTTGAAACGTTCGGATGGACTGATGCCGATGCAGAAAATGGCTCTGCAGATTATTGTAACGGCTGTGTTTGCATTCTATCTCGTGAAAGTGGCGGATATTCCGCTTACGATGCTTGTGCCGTTCTCTAACGGATATTATCTTGATATCGGCTGGATGGCAGTTCCGCTTTTGTTTGTGGCAGTGATCGGAACAGTCAACGGAACAAACTTTACAGATGGACTGGATGGCCTTGCTTCCAGTGTGACCGTTCTTGTCGCAACATTTTTTACAGTTGTGGCGATCGGAACGAAAAGCGGGATCGAACCTGTCACCTGTGCTGTAGTCGGGGCGCTGCTTGGATTTTTACTGTTTAACGTATATCCGGCAAGTGTGTTTATGGGAGATACAGGGTCTTTGGCTCTTGGAGGATTTGTGGCAGGCACGGCTTATATGATGCAGATGCCTTTGTTTATCCTGATCGTTGGAATTATTTACCTTGTGGAAGTGGCTTCGGTCATGATTCAGGTTACTTATTTTAAGAAAACAGGCGGAAAGAGGTTTTTTAAAATGGCGCCGATCCACCATCATTTTGAATTATGCGGATGGTCTGAAACGAGAGTGGTAGCTGTATTTTCTATCATAACGGCGTTGCTTTGCCTCATTGCGCTGATGGGGGTATAAAAATGGATATAAGAGGAAAAAAAGTGCTCGTCTTCGGTTCGGGTATCAGTGGAGAAGGATCATGCAGGCTTTTGCTCGAAAAAGGCGCGGAGGTTGTTTTGTATGATGGAAATGAAAAACTGTGCGCCGATGAGATTGAAGCTAAAATTTTAGAAACTAAAAAAGAAAACGGGCAATTCAGTATAGTGCTCGGAACATTTCCGGAAGAGATTATAGAAGAGCTTTCATTTGTAGTGATGAGTCCGGGAGTGCCGACGGATCTTCCGATCGTTGAAAAAATGCGTGAAAAGAGCATCCCGATCTGGGGAGAGATCGAACTTGCATATGTGTTTGGAAAAGGAGACGTTCTTGCAATTACAGGAACAAACGGGAAAACGACGACGACAGCCCTTTTGGGACAGATCATGCAGGACTATAAAGAACATGCTTATATTGTAGGAAATATAGGAACTCCGTATACAAGCGTTGCACAAGAAACGACGGACGACGCGGTAATTGTAGCGGAAATAAGCAGTTTCCAGCTTGAGACAATACATACATTTCATCCGAAAGTAAGCGCGATTTTGAATATTACTCCCGATCATTTGAATCGTCATCATACAATGGAGGCATATATCGAAGCGAAAGAGCGTATTGCTGAAAATCAGACAAAAGCAGATGTGTGCGTATTGAATTATGAGGATGATGAACTTCAGAAATTCGGAGAAAAAACGGCAGCGCAAGTTCTATATTTCAGCAGTGCGCGTAAACTGGAAAAAGGGATATATCTTGATGGAACAAAAATCATTTGCGCGGCAGATGTTCCGGTCGAGCTTTGCGATGTCAGTGAACTGAAGATTCTCGGAACACACAATTATGAAAATGTGATGGCTGCTTCTGCAATGGCGTATGCATATGGTGTTCCGATCGAGGTGATCCGCAAAAATCTTCTGACATTTCCCGGAGTGGAACATCGAATTGAGTTTGTGGCAGAAAAAAGAGGTGTCCTTTATTATAATGACTCGAAAGGAACAAATCCGGACGCAGCGATCAAAGGGATTCAGGCCATGAACCGTCCTACCATACTGATCGGGGGAGGTTACGACAAAGATTCCGAATATGATGAGTGGATCAAGGCGTTTGACGGGAAAGTGAGAAAACTTGTTCTGCTTGGCGCAACGAGAGAGAAGATCGCGCAAAGCGCTCATGCAAACGGATTTGACGATATTATTATGGCAGATACCTTTGAGGAGGCGTTTGAACAGTGCGTGAAATATGCGAAGCCGGGCGATGCGGTGCTTTTATCGCCGGCGTGTGCAAGCTGGGGGATGTTTAAAAATTATGAAGAACGTGGAGATAAATTCAAAGAACTTGTAGACCAACTATAAGGAGTGGAGCTGATTGACGCGTTCTGAAAAGAAAAAACGATATGACGGGATGCTTATATTTGTTGTATTGCTTCTTGTTGCCGCAGGGCTTGTGATATTGTACAGCACAAGCGCTTACAATGGGCAGGTGAAATTTCACGATCCGTTTCATTATTTGAAAAAGCAGGGGTTTGCGACACTGCTAGGACTGTTTGGTATGGCGCTTATCGCCCGCGTTGATTATCATAAATGGGTTCCGCTGGCGATTCCCGCATATGTGACGTCGATCATTCTGTCTGTGGCTGTTATATTTTTCGGGGATGAATACAACGGGTCCAAAAGATGGTTGTCTTTGGGCCCGATTTCTTTTCAGCCTTCAGAGTTTGCAAAAGTAGCCGTTATTTTTTTCCTTGCATGCCTTGTGAGCAGAAATGTACAGCGGATGAAACGTTTTCGCACAATGATACTTATGATGATTCCGGTTTTGCCGATCGTAGGTCTGGTCGGAGCAAGTAATTTAAGCACTGCGATCATCATTCTCGGAATTGCGGTTGTTCTGATTTTTGTAGCGGATCCGAAATACGTCCGTTTTATATTGATGGGAAGTATCGGCGTAGGATTTATGACGGTTTTTCTGGCGATGGAAAGTTATCGATTGGAACGCCTGGCAATCTGGAGACATCCGGAGCAATATGAAAAAGGGTATCAGACGCTGCAGGGACTATATGCAATCGGCAGCGGAGGTCTGTTCGGAAGGGGATTAGGCAACAGTGTACAAAAACTCGGATTTCTTCCAGAGGCTCAAAATGATATGATTTTTTCTATTATCTGTGAAGAATTGGGATTGATCGGAGCAGGATTTATCATTCTTTTATTTTTGATTCTTATTTGGCGTTTTTTTGTGATTTCAACAAAAGCGTCGGATCTGCTTGGCGCTTTGATAGCGGCAGGGGCAATGGCGCATATGATGATCCAGGTTATATTAAACATCGCGGTAGTTACAAATTCAATTCCAAACACAGGGATTACGCTTCCGTTTATCAGTTACGGAGGTACATCGGTTGTATTTCTTCTGTTGGAGATGGGACTTGTGCTTAGCGTATCGAATTACGAAGGTTTACGGTATGGAGGTTCAGAATAGATGAAGAGAAAAAAACACAAAAAGAGAAAGGTGTGGCCGATTATTTTAGTTGTGCTTACTGTCTTGATCGTTATGGCAGCTGCGGCGGTATTTCTATTTCGCACAAGGTCATATAAAGTGGAAGGAAATTCTTATTACGGAGAGAGAACGATCACAACATGGATTGAGAATGATCCGCTTTCGGTAAATTCTCTGTATGTTCTGTATAAATATAATTTTACCGATGCCGATCTTCCGTCAGGAGTAGAAAGTCTGAGTATTTCACTGAAAGATCCGTGGACGGTGAAGGTGAAAGTGAAAGAAAAAGAAATGGCCGGATATGTAGATTATGACGGTGCATATCTTTATTTTGACAGAACCGGAACGGCAGTATTGCGGACAAAAAAAATAATCGAAGGTGTTCCTCATATCGAAGGTCTTATGTTTGATTCGGCAAAAGCTAAAATAGGGAAAAAACTTCCGGTGGAAGATGACAGTATTTTTGAAAAAATTGTAGAAGTTTCAAAAAATTTAAAAAAATACAATCTCACACCTGACAGGATGGGGTGTACAGATGGAGGCGTACAGATATATTTTGAAATTGTACAGGTCAGCCTTGGAAACGGGAATTATGAAGAAAAGCTTAGACAGGTAGAACCGATTCTTAAAAAACTGACTGAATTATATCCCGGAAAGGCGGGCGTGCTGCATTTAGAGAATTACGATGCCGAATCGGAGTCGATTCCGTTTGTTCCGGCGGCATAGCGGCGGCGGATCATCTGTAAAAGTGTAATAATTCAGAAAAATAGCAAAAAATCTATTGATTATTTGCTAAAAAGACTTTATTATATACTTATTGAATTCTATCGTTCAATATTAAGGGATGTATAAGAAATTAGTAAGACGACGAAGGAGGAAGTACTCTTGTTAGAAATTAAAACCAACGAATCAGAAGCGGCCGCAAGAATTATTGTAGTCGGAGTCGGTGGAGGCGGAAACAACGCAGTAAACCGGATGATTGACGAACAGATCGCGGGCGTGGAATTTATCGCAGTGAATACAGATAAGCAGGCACTGCAGCTTTGTAAAGCACCGACATTAATGCAGATCGGTGAGAAGCTTACAAAAGGGCTCGGCGCAGGGGCACAGCCGGAAGTAGGAGAAAAAGCGGCAGAGGAAAGTTCAGAAGAGATCTCGGCAGCGCTCAAAGGTGCGGACATGGTGTTCGTAACATGCGGTATGGGCGGCGGAACGGGTACAGGTGCTGCACCTGTTATTGCACGTATTGCAAAAGAGCAGGGAGCTCTTACAGTCGGAGTTGTCACAAAACCTTTCCGTTTTGAGTCGAAAACAAGAATGCAGAATGCATTGAGCGGAATTGATAAATTAAAAGAAAATGTAGATACGATTATCGTAATTCCGAATGACAAGCTTCTTGAGGTTGTTGACAGACGCACAACAATGCCGGAAGCTCTTAAGAAAGCTGATGAAGTTCTTCAGCAGGGTATTCAAGGTATCACAGATTTGATCAATGTTCCGTCACTGATCAACCTTGACTTTGCGGATATTCAGACAGTTATGAAGGATAAAGGCATTGCTCATATCGGTATCGGTGCAGGACGCGGAGACGATAAGGCTCTTGAGGCGGTAAAAGAAGCTGTTGCGAGTCCGCTGCTTGAGACGACGATTCAGGGTGCGTCGAATGTTATCGTTAACGTATCGGGAGATATTACTCTTATGGATGCTTCTGATGCGGCTGATTATGTACAGGAACTTGCAGGAGAAGGCGCAAGTATTATTTTCGGTGCTATGTATGATGACGCGAAGTCAGATGAATGTACGATCACTGTTATTGCGACCGGGTTACATAATGTAGGCGGAAGCGCATCAAAATTAAAGGCGAGATTGGAAGGACAGCAGAAAGTCGGATCGATCCTTCCGTCCGGTGAATCGACAGTAAGAAGTCGTCTTGACAATGATGGAAGCAGAGTATCTGCGGCCAGACCACAGACATCTGCCAGACCGCAGGGAGGTACGATGCCGACTTTACAGCCGCGTACGCCATCCAGTACGGTGAAAGAGCAGTCTATTAAGATTCCGGATTTCTTTAAGAAATAAGCGAATCGGTATAATAATATAGAATTTTAAGACAGAATGGAATTTCATGTAAGAGTTCCATTCTGTTTTTTTGTTTTTTGTCGAAATATATTTACAGATACATGTCAATATATGACAAAATTTTCCTGTTTCTAAATATATAATAGATTCCGCACTACATAATTACGGAAGAGAAAGAAGGTGGACTATGTACTATGAATTATACATAGATGTATTTTTTTTAGAAAATTTTATGTTAGACAGTCTGCTTTTAATGGCTGTAAACCGTGTTATGCAGTATAGGAATTCTTATGCGCGGATGCTTGCAGGAGGGGCAGCAGGCAGTTTTTTGACTTGTGTTGTGATAGCGCTTCCGCTTATGCCGGCGATAAAAACACTTCTGTTTGGCGTTGGGATTAATAGTGTGATGATATTTGCGGGACTTGGCGGAGATGTTTTGAAAAAGGGTAGAAAACAAAGTAAAAAAGAACTGGCTGCCTGGTTTTTGAGGACGCTGATCGTTCTGTATGCAGCGGCAGTTGTCTTCGGAGGGGCTGCGAATCTGTTTCGTCCGTATATGAAATTTGCCGGAGTGTTTTACGCAGTATTTGCAGTCGGATACTTTGCATTTACGGGAATGTGGAAGTTTATATCGCGCATAAGACAGAATACGAAAAATCTTCCGGAAGTAACATTGTATACAAGTCTTGGGGTAAAGAAAGTGATCGGTCTTATAGATACGGGAAATGAGCTCCGCGATTTTGCGTCTGATGATCCGGTCAATATTATTGATCCGCGATTGGCAGAGTCTATTACGACACATCCGGAATGGGAAAAAGGCTTTCATATGATTCCGTACAGCAGCATCGGGGGAGATGGAGTGATGAAGGTGTTTCGGATTGAAAAAATGTGTATTCACATGGATGAAGACATATGGATAGAAAATCCGCTTCTCGGGATGAGTGAAAGAACTCTTTCGGAAAAAGAACGATATGAAATGATCCTGAATCCGGGGATCTTTTTATAAGCGGGAGTTAAAAAATATGGATTAATATCTTTGACAGTTTATATTTACTGCCGCTTAAAATTACTAAAACAGGGGAATATAGGAGGATATGACATGATGATGAAAGTAGCTGTTCCGCAGCGGTTTAAGTTAAGAGTAGTACCTGATGTGAAAACCTTGATTTTCGGGAGCGGGAGAGAGGTGCATTATATAGGAGGAACGGAAGTTCTTCCGCCGCCTCTTGAGGGGATGAGAGAAAGCGAGATGATTAACCGGCTCGGAACAGAGTATGCAGAGGATGCAAAAAAAGTATTAATAGAACACAATCTCCGGCTTGTTGTATACATTGCGAAAAAATTTGACAATACAGGCGTAGGCGTTGAAGATTTGATTTCGATCGGAACGATCGGTTTGATCAAAGCAATCAATACGTTTAATCCGACAAAAAAGATCAAACTTGCAACATACGCATCCCGATGTATTGAAAATGAAATTTTAATGTACTTAAGGCGTAATAGCAAGACAAAGATGGAGGTGTCCATCGACGAACCTTTGAACGTTGACTGGGATGGAAACGAGCTGCTTTTGTCGGATATTTTGGGAACGGAAGAAGATACGATTTATAAAGATCTGGAAAATGAAGCGGAGAGAAAACTTTTGATTCGTGCTCTGAATAAACTTAACAGCAGAGAAAAGCTGATTGTAAGTATGCGATTTGGATTGGATAATCCGGATGGAAAAGAAAAAACACAAAAAGAAGTCGCAGATCTGCTTGGGATTTCGCAGTCATACATATCGAGGTTAGAAAAAAAGATCATGCAGAGATTAAAAAGGGAAATGGTAAGATATGAATAATAGATGAAAAAATAAATGTATGCAGTCGGTTTTCGGCAGCATACATTTATTTTTATAATCCGGGAAAGTAAACAGATCAAGCGCGGTAATAGTGAGCGTAAAGTCCGTTTTTATCAAGCAGTGATCCGTGAGTTCCGCGCTCGGCAATGCCATCTTCTGTGATGACGATGATTTCATCGGCGTTTTTGATTGTAGAGAGGCGGTGTGCGATTGTGATCGTTGTTCTGTCTTTAGAAAGTTCTTCGAGACTTTTTTGTATTCGCCGTTCGCTTTCATTATCAAGAGCGCTGGTAGCTTCGTCAAGAATCAGGATCGGAGGGTTCTTAAGGAAGACACGGGCAATAGAAATCCTTTGTTTTTGTCCTCCTGAGAGACGGGTTCCGCGCTCGCCTACATAAGTGGAATATCCATCGGGAAGTTCGCTGATAAAATCGTGAATATTTGCACGTTTTGCGGCATCTATGATCTCTTCATCCGACGCGTCCGGTTTTCCGTAGGCGATGTTGTCGCGAATCGTTCCCGAAAACAGATATACGTCTTGTTGTACAACGCCGATATGGCTTCGAAGACTTTTTAAAGTCAATGTTCGGACGTCTTTTCCGTCTATTGTGATCCTGCCGCCTGTCACATCGTAAAAACGTGGCAGAAGGGAACAAATCGTTGTTTTTCCACTTCCCGACGGACCGACAAGAGCGACTGATCTTCCGGCGGGAATTTCAAAAGATATGTGAGAAAGGACAGACGTATCGTCATCAGCATAGTGAAAAGATACGTTTTCATAGCGGACGAGGCCTTTTACATCTGTTAATTCTTCTGCGTCGGAAGCGTCTTTGATTTCAGGTTCTGTTTCCATGACGTCAAGAAAACGGCGGAATCCGGCAAGACCTTTTTGAATCATTTCAATAAGTTCTACGAGGATTTGGATCGGACTGATGAAAATACCGATATAAAGTGCATACATGGCAAGGTCTCCGACGTTCATGAATCCTTTTGCGATAAGGTATCCGCCATAGATAAGAGTGACTGAATACATCAACCCCTGAAACAGAAGATTCCATCCCATAAAACTTCCGATACAGTGATAATTCTCTTTTTTAGAGAGAAGAAAAGCGTGATTGCTTTTCTGGAATTTTTTCCGTTCTATTTCCTCATTTGTGAAAGATTGTACAACACGGATTCCGGCAAGGGTATCCTGGAGACTTGCATTGACATCTCCGATCTTTCTCCGGTTATCCATAAATGTTTCTTGCATTTTTTTGTTTTGGCGTATGGAAAAAACGAACATACATAAAACAATAATGGCAAGGGGCAGGGCGAGCCGCGCATTGATCAGAAAGAGGAAAATAAAAGAGCCGATGATCTTTACGACAGAAATAAAAAGGTTCTCAGGTCCGTGATGTGCAAATTCGGCAATGTCAAACAGATCGGAGACGAGTTTGCTCATCATCTGTCCTGAATTATTTTTGCTGTAATAAGAAAAAGAAAGTTTTTCATAATGATCAAATAGTTGTCGGCGCATATCACGTTCCATGCAGGCGCCCATCATATGTCCCTGGTAACTTACATAATATTTGCAAAGACTTTGTATAAGATACATGAAAAGAAGTCCGGCTGCAATGAATGGGAGCGCATGAAGGATGAGACTGCTGTCTTTCGTAAACAAAGTATTTGTCAGCACGCGCAGGATCTGCGGGTAAGCAAGATCGACAATGCTGATGAATGCAGCGCAAAGAAGGTCGATAAAAAAGACGGTCTTGTACGGTGAGTAATAGGTGATAAATTTCCGTAATGTATTCATAAACGTTATGCTCCTTTTTGGTAAAAAATACTGTTCTTATCTTAGCACATGAGATTTTTCTTGACAAGGCAGGGGCGCTGTAATAATCTAAAGGTCGCGGGATGAACTGTTACTAAAGGTCATATATTGATTAAAGGAGAGTTATTATATATGAATATATATCTTGCCCCATTGGAAGGAATTACGGGATGGATTTACCGCGGCGCCGTACAGAAGTGTTTTGGAGGGTTTGACAAGTATTTTATTCCGTTTATTAAGCCGAATCAAATGGGACGTTTCAGCGCGAGGGAGAAAAAAGATATTCTTCCGGAACATAATAAGGGGATGCATGCTGTTCCTCAGATATTGACAAATTGTGCAGAGGACTTTGTACAGACGGCAAAGAAGCTGGAACAGTACGGGTATAAAGAGATTAATCTGAATGTAGGATGTCCGTCTAAAACTGTTGTGACGAAAGGGCGGGGAGCGGGCTTTTTAGCATTTCCGGAACGTTTGGATCTTTTTCTGGAAGAAGTGTTTCAAAATTGCCCGATCGATATTTCTGTAAAAACGCGGATCGGAACAGAAAGTGGTGAGGAATTTCCGAAACTTATGGATATTTATAATAAGTATCCGATAAAAGAGCTGATCATTCATCCCCGTACACAAAAAGATTTTTATAAAAATATTCCGCATATGGATGTGTTTGAAAAAGCGCTCGGCACAGGAAGGCATAAAATATGTTATAACGGAGATCTTACATCGGAAGAAGATGTCCGTAATCTTTCGGAACAGTTTCCGGAAGTAGAGAGTATAATGATCGGCAGGGGAGTTCTCGCCGATCCGGCGATTGCCCGGAAGATAAAAGGCGGAGATGGTGCGGATAAAGCGGAAATGCGTCATTTTCATGATATGCTATATGAAGCATATTGCGAGGAAATGTCCGGTGAAAGAACAGTTTTGTATAAGATGAAAGAACTGTGGTTTTATTTGGCGTCCTCTTTTACTAATAGCAGACCATACGCAAAGAAGATCAAAAAAGCGGAAAAATGTGCTGTGTACGAAAAAATTATAGAGGAACTTTTTGCGAATGAGGAAGTAATATAGAAATACAAAAAACAGCCGGATCTAAAAACATCCGGCTGTCTGTAACATAAGGATAATAAGAGGGGAGGAGTAATCCTTCCCCTTTGTTATTTTATAAAGCGTGCTCGTATACGGCTTCGGAAGTGAGCTGCACTTCCAGTTTCTTAAAGATTTTAATGTCTACGTCTGACAGCATGACAGATGTGTGCGCCTGGCATCCTGCAAGTTCGGGAAGCTGGGAAAGGGCAAGGCGTGCCTGCGGATTTGTTGCCGCGCTTGCGGATAGGGCGATAAGTACTTCATCTGTATGAAGCCGTGGATTTTTGCTCTTTAAATAATCTACTTTTAATTTTTGGATCGGTTCGATCGATTCAGGAGAAATAATATGAGTTTCGTGATCGATACCTGCAAGCACTTTTAGTACATTTAACAGAAGCGCCGCGCTTGCTCCGAGAAGATTGGTTGTTTTTCCGGTGATGATCCTTCCGTCACGCAGTTCAAGAGCGGCAGCGGGACCGTCTGTCTCTTTGGCGCGCTCTAAAGCTTTGATTACAACTTTGCGGTCTGTGACAGTAATCCCTGCCATATTCATAAGAAGTTCGATTTTCTGAGCTTCTTTCTCGGAAGTGCTGCCCTTTGCAAGAGCGTTCAGAGCATCAAAATAACGGCGGATGATCTCTTGTTTGGAAGCTTCACGGCAGGCTTCGTCGTCGCAGATGCAGTTTCCTGCCATGTTGACGCCCATATCAGTAGGAGACTTGTAAGGACTTTCTCCGTAAATCTTTTCAAAGATTGTATTTAATACAGGGAAAATCTCAACATCACGGTTATAGTTGACAGTCGTTTCTCCATACGCTTCAAGATGGAACGGGTCGATCATGTTTATGTCGTTTAAGTCGGCAGTTGCCGCTTCGTATGCAAGGTTAACCGGATGCTTAAGCGGGAGATTCCATATAGGGAACGTCTCGAATTTTGCATATCCCGCAAGAACGCCCCGTTTATGCTCGTGATAAAGCTGGGAAAGACATGCTGCCATCTTGCCGCTTCCGGGTCCGGGAGCAGTGACGATAACAAGAGGTCTGCTTGTCTTGATATAATCATTTTTTCCATAACCTTCGTCGCTGATGATAAGCGGAATATTAGATGGATATCCGGGAATAAGATAATGAAGATATACCGGAATATGCAGCTTTTCAAGTCTGTTTTTGAACAGGAGGGCACTTTCCTGACCGGAAAATTGAGTGATTGTAACACTTCCTACATATAATCCCTGATCCTTGTATGTCTGAATCAGACGGAGAACATCTGTGTCATAGGTGATGCCCAGATCTCCGCGGATTTTATTTTTTTCAATGTCTTTGGCGCTGATGACGATAACGATCTCTGCCTGAGAACTCAACTCTTTTAAAAGACGGAGTTTACTGTCAGGAGCAAATCCCGGAAGAACACGGGACGCATGATAATCATCAAACAGTTTGCCTCCGAATTCAAGATAAAGCTTGTTGCCAAATTTTCCGATCCGGTTTCGGATATGTTCGGACTGCATTTTCAGATATTTTTCATTGTCAAAACCGATTCTCATTTTATTCTTCTCCACTTTTTTGTTCATTTTAATCCTGCATGCAAAAGAATAGCGGCAGGACACATTTCGTACTCAGTATACTATAAAATCTAACTGTTTTACAATATTTTCATAATCTTTTTATTGATTTATGCAAAAGCTGTACTTATAATGGTAATAACGTCATGCACGTTGTGCAATGACGCCGAAGATTTTTAGGAGGAACAGGATGGATAACAACCAGAATAAGAAGAATAATAAAAATAATCCGAATAATAACCGGCAGGGTTTGGGCATTGTGCTTATAACGACCCTGCTGGTGGCTTTTGTATTGATCGGATTCTTTTCTGCTATGGGCAATACAAGTCAAAGGGAGATCAGTTATGACAAATTTCTTAAACTTGTAAGTGAACATAAAGTAAAAGAGGTAAAGTTAGACAGTGAAAAGATTTATATTACATTAACGGACAAAGCCCGTGAGGAAGCGCGGGAAAAAGCTGTTGAGAAAGCGGAAAAAGAAGGACGCCTCAGTCCGTTTGAAGAAGCGATGGAAAGATTGCGTATCCAACTGCCTTCCGTAAAAAAAGAAGGGAAAGAACACGCGCCTGATTTTTATACGGGATATGTTGACGATGATACGCTTGTGACAAAACTTGACCGTGCCGGGGTTAAGTTTCAAAGTGAGATTCCGGATACGATCGGTCAGTTGTTTTTTGAAATGTTTGTCACGGTGATCCTGCCGCTTCTGCTCATGGTGTGGCTGTTCACATATATGATGAAGCGCATGAATAAGGGCGGCGGAATGATGGGCATTGGAAAGAGCAATGCGAAGATGTACATGGAAAAAGAAACAGGAGTGACGTTCCGGGATGTGGCAGGAGAAGATGAAGCGAAAGAATCGCTTCAGGAAGTCGTTGATTTCCTTCATAATCCGGGAAAATACAGTGGGATCGGAGCGAAACTTCCGAAAGGAGCGCTTCTTGTAGGACCGCCGGGAACAGGAAAGACACTTTTGGCAAAGGCGGTTGCGGGAGAGGCAAAAGTTCCGTTTTTCTCATTATCGGGTTCTGCGTTTGTGGAAATGTATGTCGGTGTCGGAGCATCCCGTGTTCGTGATCTGTTCAAACAGGCTCAGCAGTCGGCTCCGTGTATTGTGTTTATCGACGAGATCGATGCGATCGGAAAGACAAGAGATACGGCGATGGGCGGAAATGATGAGAGAGAGCAGACTCTGAATCAGCTTTTGGCGGAGATGGACGGATTTGATACGAATAAGGGACTTTTGATTCTGGCGGCAACAAACCGTCCGGAGATTCTTGATCCTGCGCTTCTTCGTCCGGGACGGTTTGACAGACGGATCATTGTTGATAAGCCGGATCTGAAAGGCCGTGTCGATATTTTAAAAGTACATGCAAAAGACGTTCGGATGGATGAGAGCGTGGACTTGGAAGCAATCGCGCTTGCAACATCCGGAGCAGTTGGTTCGGACCTTGCGAATATGATCAATGAAGCGGCGATCAATGCAGTAAAACACGGAAGGCAGGTTGTGAGTCAAAAAGATTTGTTTGAGGCGGTTGAAGTTGTTCTTGTCGGAAAAGAGAAGAAAGACCGGATCATGAGCGAGGAAGAGCGGAAAATTGTTTCTTATCATGAGGTAGGTCATGCCCTTGTGACAGCGCTTCAGAAAAATACAGAGCCGGTACAGAAGATCACGATCGTTCCGAGAACGATGGGCGCGCTGGGGTATGTGATGCAGACTCCGGAAGAAGAGAAGTTCTTAAATACAAAGAAAGAACTGGAAGCGATGATCGTTGTTGCGCTCGGAGGACGTGCGGCGGAAGAAATCGTGTTTGATACAGTAACGACAGGCGCGTCAAATGATATTGAACAGGCAACGAAAATCGCCCGTGCCATGATCACGCAGTATGGAATGTCAGACAGGTTCGGACTGATGGGGCTTGAATCGATCCAGAACAAATATTTGGACGGCCGTGCGGTTCTTAACTGTGGAGAGGCGACAGCGGGAGAGATTGACGAAGAAGTAATGAAGATGCTGAAATCTGCGTACGCAGAGGCGAAGAAACTTCTTTCCGAAAACAGAGAAGCTCTTGATAAAATCGCGGAATTTCTCATTGAAAAAGAAACGATCACAGGAAAAGAATTTATGAAGATATTCAGAGAAGTAAAAGGAATTTCCGAGCCTGAAGAAGGCGCGGTATCCGGTATAGAAGAGCGTGGGAGAATTGCGATGAAATAAGGAAATAAGGGTTGTTTTCCGTTTGAGAGAAAGCGGAGAGCGATCCTTTTTCTTTTGAAATCATAAAATCCGTCGAATCTTTCGGAATTTTGGAAGAAAAGAATTTCCGGGAACGGATAGTTTGAGAATAAGAGGGAAAATGGATGGAATACAGAAACAGTTATATATCGCCGCTTGGCAGGATATTGCTGACAGCGGATGAGATCGGACTGACCGGACTGGCGTTTGAAGGACAGAAAAATGCTGTTCAAGGTTTGATTCGGGAAAGTGAGGAGAAAGAGACAACACTTTTTTCGGGTGTGAAAAAATGGCTGGATATATATTTTTCAGGAGTGGAACCGGACTTTCAAATACCGATTCATTTGGAAGGAACCGATTTTCAGATGTGTGTGTGGGAGATGCTTTGCACGATCCCGTATGGAGAGACAACGACATACGGCGCAATCGCAAAGCAGATCGCACATGACAGAGGGATTTCAAAGATGTCGAGTCAGGCGGTTGGAAATGCTATCGGACGCAACCCTGTGTCGGTGATCGTTCCGTGTCACAGAGTGATCGGAGCAAAAGGAAATCTGACAGGATATGCAGGCGGAATTGAGAGAAAAGCAGAGCTTTTAAAAATAGAACAAAACCAAAATGCCACTGAGCAGTATCCCTTTTGATAAAGTGAAAGAGAATGTTTATAAAAGATAAGTTTTTCTTGTTTTTTTATATATGGGAAGTATAATAAAGTTTATGGAAAACAATAATTTTAACATACAGGAAGAATTAAAAAAGCTTCCCGCAAGACCGGGCGTATATCTTATGCATGACGAGCGGGACGAGATCATTTATGTCGGGAAAGCGATCAGTTTAAAAAACAGAGTGCGGCAGTATTTTCAAAGCAGCAGAAATAAAGGCGTCAAGATAGAACAGATGGTGACGCATATCAGGCGTTTTGAGTATATTGTGACAGATTCGGAGTTGGAGGCTCTTGTATTAGAGTGTAATCTGATCAAAGAACATCATCCAAAATACAATACGATGCTGATGGATGATAAAACATATCCATTTATCAAAGTGACGGTGAATGAACCCTTTCCGAGAGTTTTGCTGGCAAGGAAAATGCTGAAAGATAAGGCAAAATACTTCGGTCCGTACACGAGTGCGCAGGCGGTTAGAGATACGATTGATCTGATCCATAAATTGTACCATGTAAGGAGCTGCAATCGAAATCTTCCAAAAGATATCGGGAAAGAACGTCCTTGTCTTAATTATCATATCAAGCAGTGCGACGCTCCGTGTCAGGGCTATATTTCTCAGGAAGACTACGGGGCGGCGATCGTGGAAGTGTTGAAGTTTTTGAATGGAAATTATGATGTGATCTTGAAAGAGTTGGAAGGAAAAATGAATACCGCCTCTGAGAATCTGGAGTTTGAACGTGCGATAGAATACAGGGAACTGATAAACAGTGTGAAAAAGATTGCTCAGAAACAAAAGATCACAGATTCGAGCGGAGAAGACAGAGATATTCTGGCGGCAGCTTCGGAAGGGGAAGATGCGGTTGTTCAAGTGTTTTTTATAAGGGGAGGACGGCTGATCGGAAGGGATCATTTTTATCTTCGTATCTCAAGCGGAGAAAAAACATCCGGTATTTTAGACAGTTTTATTAAGCAGTATTATGCGGGAACGCCTTATATTCCGGGAGAACTGATGATTCAGGAGGAAATCAAAGACAGAGAATTGATCGAAACGTGGCTTACCTCAAAGCGTGGACAGAAAGTGACGGTAAAAGTTCCGAAAAAAGGAACAAAAGAAAAACTGGTCGAATTGGCCTCTGACAATGCGAAGCTTGTTTTGAGCAAAGACAAAGAGCGGATGCGAAGAGAAGAAGGCCGTACAATCGGAGCTGTAAAAGAAATAGAAGCACTGCTTGGCATTTCGCAGATCAGGCGTATGGAAGCTTACGATATTTCCAATACGAACGGTTTCGAGTCAGTTGGATCTATGGTCGTGTATGAGAGAGGAAAACCAAAACGAAATGATTACAGAAAGTTTAAGATCAAAGGAATCCAAGGCGCAGATGATTACGGAAGTATGAGAGAAGTGCTGACCAGACGTTTTACTCATGGTTTGAAAGAACGGGAAGAGAACGGAGAGCTTGGAAAGTTTACTGTATTTCCGGATCTGATCTTGATGGATGGAGGAAAAGGTCAGGTAAACGTGGCGCTTCAGGTATTAGAGGACCTGAATCTGAATATTCCGGTGTGCGGCATGGTAAAAGATGATTTTCACCGGACGAGAGGACTCTATTTTCAAAACGAAGAGATTTCGATTGAAAAATCATCCGAAGCTTTCCGCCTTATTACACGAATTCAAGATGAGGCGCATCGGTTTGCAATCGAATACCACCGGCAGCTCAGAGGAAAAGGTCAGGTACATTCCATCCTGGATGATATAGAAGGGATCGGACCTGCGAGAAGAAAAGCGCTTATGCGTCATTATTTAAGTCTGGACGCGATCAAAGCAGCTTCAATAGAAGAACTTGCGAAGCTTCCTTCTATGAATGAAAAGGCGGCGCAGGCGGTATACAATTTTTTTCATACATGATATGATAAGAGAAATGAATAAAGAATGTCGCCGGATGAGGGGAAAGCCGATCCGGCTATGAAAAATAAAATGAAAGGAACGGAAAATATATGGGACGAGGAATTAAACTAAGTGAAATCGCAGAAAGGATGGATCTGAAAAATCTGACGCCGGAGTTGGATCTGACAGAGAAAGAAGTCCATGTGCCGGACGTCAACAGACCGGCGCTTCAGTTAGCGGGCTTTTTTGATCATTTTGACTCAAACCGCGTACAGATCATCGGGAATGTAGAGTACACATATATGCAGACGCTGACAGAAGAGCGGAGAGTGTATATTTATGAAATGCTTCTGAAACACCCGATTCCGTGCATGGTATTTTGCCGGGGGATAGAGCCGGGCGACGTGTTTTTAAAAAAGGCGGTGGAAAGTAATGTGCCGGTATTTAGCGCATCCAAACCGACATCTGATTTTTCTGCGGAGATCATCCGTTGGATGAACGTAAAGCTTGCGCCGTGTATTTCGATTCACGGAGTTCTTGTAGATGTATATGGCGTCGGTGTTTTGATCATGGGAGAAAGCGGGATCGGAAAAAGTGAAGCTGCACTTGAGCTGATCAAGAGAGGACATCGTCTTGTGACGGATGATGTAGTGGAAATACGGAAAGTGAGCGATGAGACGCTTGTAGGCTCTGCGCCGGATGTGACGAAAAACTTTATTGAGTTAAGAGGAATCGGTATCGTCGATGTAAAATCAATGTTTGGTGTCCAAAGCGTCAGAGAAACTCAGAACATCGATCTTGTCATTACACTGGAAGACTGGAGCAGAGAAAAAGAGTATGACAGGCTCGGACTGGAAGAAGAGTATACGGAATTTCTCGGAAATAAAGTCGTATGCCACAGTATCCCGATCAGACCGGGAAGAAATCTTGCTATTATCGTAGAGTCAGCCGCGGTAAACCACAGACAGAAGCAGATGGGTTATAACGCGGCGCAGGAATTATATAAACGTGTGCAGGAAAATCTTGCGAAAAAAAGATAAAAGATAAGGAAGGAGATCAGGAATTATGAATTATTGTTTCGGCGTTGACATCGGAGGCACAACAGTTAAGATAGGGTTGTTTGAAGAGACGGGAACTATTGTTGAAAAATGGGAGATTCCGACGAATACATTGGCTGATGGAGAGGCAATTTTGCCGGATATTGCATTTTCGTTAAAAACAAAGATAGAAGAGAGAAAACTATCCGAAGAAGACATCCTCGGGATCGGAGTCGGAGTTCCGGCGCCTGTGACGGCAGAAGGAATTGTAAACGGGAGCGCAAATCTCGGATGGAAATATAAAGAAGTGAAAAAGGAAATGGAAGAGCTGACAGGTTTGAAAGCGTACATCGGAAACGATGCGAATGTTGCCGCTCTCGGTGAAATGTGGAAAGGAGGCGGAGCCGGAGAAAAAAATATGATCATGGTAACGCTTGGCACAGGAGTAGGAGGCGGAGTGATCATTGACGGAAAGATGCTCGTCGGCAACAACGGAGCAGGAGGAGAAATCGGACATATCTGCGTAAACTATGAAGAGAACGATCGATGTGGCTGTGGGAATAAAGGGTGTTTGGAACAGTATGCGTCTGCTACGGGAATTGTCCGCCTGGCAGAACAAAAATTAAAAACAGAAAAACGGGAAACGATTCTTAATAAAGCTGCGATTACGGCAAAAGATGTGTTTGATGCCGTAAAGGCAGGCGACGAAGTGGCGGATGAGATTGCGGCTGAGTTTGGAAAATATCTCGGATACGGACTTGCCAATCTTGCGGCAGTCGTGAACCCGGCAGTGTTTGTCATCGGCGGAGGCGTTTCCAAAGCCGGCGAAGTACTGATTCCGTACATAGAGAAACCGTATAAAGAAAGAGCGTTTTTTGCAGATAAAAATGTAAGATTTGTTCTTGCGCAGTTGGGAAATGATGCGGGAATCTGTGGATCTGCCAAGCTCGTGTTAGACGAGAAGAAAAATTGATGTTTTCTTCGTTTGATGTTTGAAATATCTGAAATAAAGAATATATTTTTAAAACAAAAATATTTGAATTGAAATCATTGAAAAAAAACCACAATATAGGATAAAACGATATGGAAAAAATAAGTTTATCCTATGTTGTGTTTTTTTAATTTTTGTTTTTAACAATCAAAATGTAAAAAATAGACAAAAAAAGAATACTTAATACGATAAAAACGGATTAAAATTAAAAAAATGTTGTGTAAACAGACTAAAATCTTTGAAACAAAGAAAAAGTGTTGACTTAAAAGAAATATATGATAAAATATAGACAAATAAAGAAATAAAGTTTCCGGCCGGAAGCTAAAGAGCATGAAAATGCGGGTGACTGAAAAAAGTAAAATTTGAAAAGAAACCCCGGAATACAGAATGGAAAAAGAGGAGAATGAAAAGATGAAAGCATTAGCAAGATATGGAAAAGAATTTGGCGGATATCGTATGATCGACGTTCCGAAACCGACATGCGGTCCGGAAGATATTATTATTGAGATCAAGGCGGCTGCAATCTGCGGAGCAGATATGAAACACTATAAAGTGGATAATGGCTCCGATGAATTCAACTCGATCCGCGGACATGAATTTGCAGGTGAGATCGTAGAAGTTGGCGAGAAAGTAACGGACTGGAAAGTGGGACAAAGAGTTGTGTCTGACAACAGCGCTCATGTATGCGGCGTTTGCCCGGCTTGCGAACAGGGAGATTTTCTCTGCTGTGAAAGCAAAGTAAACTTAGGTCTTGATAATAATACATGGGGCGGCGGATTTTCTAAATACTGTAAAGTTCCGGGAGAGATCCTGAGAATCCATAAACATGCGATCTGGGAGATCCCGGAAAATGTAAAATATGAAGAGGCGGCGGTACTTGATCCGATCTGTAATTCATACAAAGCGATCGCGCAGCAAAGTCATCTCCTTCCGGGACAGGATGTCGTAGTATTCGGAACAGGACCGCTTGGATTATTTGCAGTACAGGTAGCAAGAATTATGGGCGCGGTCAACATCGTTATGGTAGGACTTGACGAGGATGTTCCGGTTCGTTTTCCGGTTGCAAAAGAGCTTGGAGCTACACACTGCGTAAACGGTTCCAAAGAAGATGTAGTAAAAAGATGTACAGAAATCTGCGGAAGAGATAACTTGGGTCTTGTCGTTGAGTGTTCGGGAGCAAACATTGCTTTGAAACAGGCAATCGAGATGCTTCGTCCGAACGGAGAAGTTGTTCGTGTAGGAATGGGATTCAAACCGCTTGAATTTTCAATCAACGACATTACTTCATGGAACAAGAGCATTATCGGACATATGGCATATGACTCCACATCATGGAGAAACGCGATCCGCCTTCTTGCTTCCGGTCAGATCAAAGTACAGCCGATGATCACTCACAGACTTGGACTTTCCGAGTGGGAAAAAGGATTTGAACTGATGGCGAAAAAAGAAGCAATCAAAGTAATCTTTACATATGATTTTGATGACGAGGATTGATGACCGGGGGAGAAGCAATGGAAAAGAAATTAATGCTTGCACCGTCTATGGGTTGTTGTGACTTATATGATTTCGGTCATCAAGTAAAATTTATCGATGAACATGCAGATTTCCTTCATATTGATATAAAGGATGGAAATTATGTAAAAACATTTGGCGTTGGTCCTGATTTTATGACAGTATTGAAAAAAGTTGTAAAAAAACCGATGGATGCACACTTAATGGTAAAACATCCGCAAGATTATATTGAGGCATGTGCTGCAGCCGGAGCAGCTTATATCACTCCGCACACAGATTGCATTGAAGGTGATGCTTTTGTGACGATCAACAAGATTATCTCTCTGGGATGCAAAGCCGGGATTGCCATGAACCCGGCAGCTCCTTTAGAGGCGATTCGATATTACCTTCCCCTTCTGTCGAAAGTAACGATTATGATCGTAGATGCAGGATATGCCGGACAGAAGGTGATCACACAGATGTATGATAAAATACGTACCCTTGCAAAATGGAGAGAAGAGATGAAGCTTGACTTTCTGATCGAGGCAGACGGATCGATGAATGCAGGCGTTTATGCTCCTCTTTATGAAGCAGGTGCAGATATGGTTGTACTCGGACCTCCGGCTCTTTGGAATAAAGATGAGGATATCGAAAAGGCGTGGGCAATCATGGAACAGGAAGTAAAAAGTGAACTCGCCGGAATGTAAAATACAATACAGACAGTTTCATGTACATAGAAAAAGAGGCTGTCACAAAGAATGAGAAAAGAAAGGGAATTAATTATGGAAACAAGAAAAAGCGCAAATATCGGCGCAAGACTCGATCGCCTTCCGAATTCGGGATGGCATATTAAAATGTGGCTTGTTACAGCATTTGCCTTGTTGGTGTGCTGGTCAAACGGAATAGGAGGATCGGTTCAGAATATTTTGCTTAACGAGCTTCATTGGTTAGAACCGGGTACAAAACTCCTTGCAATGTGGGGAACAACTTATACGGCAGGACAGCTTTTCGGAGCGCTTGTCGGAGGTCCTATCGGAGATAAAATAGGACGTAAAAAAAGTATTCTTTTATATGAAATTATCCATATTATCGCCATGATCGGCGGCGCGATCGCACCGAACATTTATGTATTGTATGTATTCAGACTTGTACAGGGATTCGGACTCGGAGCGCTTCTCGTAGTTCTGTTTGCAGGATTTACAGAGTATGTGCCGGGAAGAAACCGTGGTGTATGGTCAAGCCGTAACTCCTTTATCGGAAACTGGGCTCACCCGATCTGTAACGGAATTGCATTTTTGATCGTGACAACAGGAATCAGCTATAATATGAACTGGAGAATCCAGTATATGATCCCGTCTGTTCTTTCTATTATTGCATCCATCATTATTGCAAAGAAGCTTCCGGAGTCTCCGCGTTGGTTAGAGGCACAGGGAAGAGTTGACGAAGCAGACGCAATCCTTACAAAGATTGAAAAAGAAATTGAAGCGTCAACAGGAAAACCGCTTCCGCCTGTAACAGAAGAGCCGAAAGAAGTAAAACAGCTTCCGTACTCGGCTCTGTTTAAAGGCAAACTTTTGAGAAGAACGATCGTAGGTTCTCTCGTATTGATCGGTATGAACACGATCCAGTATACATTGATGACATGGATGCCGTCCTTGTTGAAATCAATGGGATATGATACATCACAGTCACAGTTTATGACAATGTTCGGACTGTTCGGCGCTCCGTTTGGAATCTTTATCGCATCACTGATCATGGATAAGATTCCGAGAAGAGTTATGGGCGTGATTCTTCTGGCAGCAATGGCTGTACTTGGAGTTATTACAGGACAGCAGACAACAATGACAGCATTGATCGTAACAACATTCTTGCTGAACACGGCAATTTATATGTACGTATGCTATGCTTCCGCGGTGTATGTTCCGGAAATGTGGCCTACGTCGGCAAAACTGTCCGGTTCCGGCTTCTGTAATGCGATCGGACGTGTCAGCAATATCTTCTTCCCGTTCCTCGTAACAAGCGTTGCAGCAGGTTCTATGGGAAGCACGGGAGTATTCGTCCTGATCTCTGTTGTTGCCGTAATAATCGGAGTATGTATTTTGATCTTCGGCGTAGAGACTAGAGGAGAATCTGTAGAAGATATCGGAAATGTTGATTAAACAGAAGTAATAGGTAAATGAGTTTCCTGTTCTCCTAGTATTGGGGAACAGGAAAAATTGTAAAAGATGAAAGGTGAAAGGAAGGATATAAAATGAAAAATTCAGAAGCAATCTTAGTGACTCCAAAACATTTTGAAATACAGGAATGTCCGGTTCCGGAGCCGAAAGATCATGAAATTCTTATGAAAGTAGAGTATGTCGGAATGTGCGGATCTGATATTCATGGATTTGAATTTGGACCGTTTATTCCTCCGAAAGATCCGAATCAAAAGATCGGTCTCGGACATGAGGTGGCGGGAGAAGTTGTTAAAATAGGAGCGAAAGTAACAAAATTTAAAGTCGGAGACAAAGTGCTTATTGAGCCGGGTGTTCCGGATGATACATGTGAGTATTGCCGTACAGGCCGTTATAATATTTGTCCGGGAGTTGACTTTATGGCAACACAGCCGAACTATAAAGGGGCGCTGACACAGTATATGACTCATCCGGAAGAATGGACATATCATATTCCGGAAGGGATGACAACGATGGAAGGGGCTCTTGTAGAGCCGGCGGCAGTTGGAATGCATGCTGCTGTTCTCGGAGGAGCACAGCCGGGTAAAAGTATCGTCATCCTCGGAGGAGGAACAATCGGTCTGATGGTTCTTCAGGCTTGTATCAGCCTCGGGGCAACAGATATTACAGTTGTAGATGTTATTGAAAAACGTCTGGAACTTGCAAAAAAATTAGGTGCTGCAAGAGTAATCAACGGAAAAGAAGAAGATACGGTTGCGGTTCTTAGATCGGAAGAAATGTACGGAGATCATGGCGTGGATCTCGTATTTGAGGCGGCGGGAGCTGTATTTACGGCACAGCAGGCAGTACAGATCGTAAGCCGGGGCGGTAAAATCATGATGGTAGGAACACAGTCGAAGCCGGTTCCGATCGATTTCTTAAAGATTAACCGAGAAGTGACGATTCAGACATCATTCCGTTATTGCAATAACTTCCCGCAGACGATCGAAGCGATCTCATCAGGAAGATTTAATGTAAAAGATATGGTAACGAACATTTATGATTATGAAGACGTGCAGAAGGCATTTGAAGAAGCGATCGATCCTGTGAAAAAGACGGAGATGGTTAAAGGCGTGATCAAAGTAGCAGAATAGTAAAATTGTGAATCTATCCGACTCGGGCGATATGAAAGTGCATAAATCCAAGCTTGGGTCGTTGAAAAGAAAAGGAGAAAAGTTATGATTTCAGATATCAGATATTGGGAAAAGAAAGCAAGTGAAGGACATTATGCAATCCCTCATTTTAATGTATGGAATGCAGAGATGCTGATGGGAGTTATTGATGCGGCGGAAGAACTGCGCGCGCCGATCATTATTTCATTCGGAACAGGATTTACGGGAAATACTTCTTTTGAAGATTACTGTTATATGATGGAATCTATGGCGAAAAAAGCAAGTGTTCCGGTAATTCTTCACTGGGATCACGGCCGCAATATGACGATCCTTCAAAATGCCGTAGACCATTGCATGAATTCTGTAATGCGTGACGCTTCTGCTCTTCCGTACGAACAGAACGTTGCAGAGATCAAAAGATGCGTAGATTATTTCCACGCTTATAACATTCCGGTTGAGGCAGAACTTGGACATGTAGGAAACGAGACGATCTACGAAGAAGCGTTGTCCGAGTATCACTATACAGATCCGAAACAGGCAAAAGATTTCGTGGACAGAACAGGATGCGATTCTCTGGCTGTTGCGATCGGAAACGTACACGGCGTTTATTCTTCTGAGCCGAAGCTGGCATTTGATATTTTGGAAGAGGTTGCAAATGCAGTTGACGTTCCGCTTGTACTTCACGGAGCATCAGGTATCGGAGATGAAGATATTAAGAAAGCGATCTCTCTTGGAATCGCTAAGATCAATATACATACAGAATTATGCCAGGCTGCTATGGAAGCGATCAACGAACATAAAGACGAGCCGTTCTTGGCTGTGGAACGTGCGGTAAGACAGGCTGTAAAAGAACGTGCAATGTACAAGATCAAATTATTTGGTGATGACGGAAGGGCTGATGAATAAGGTGAGTAAAGATTTGGACGTAATGATTATCGGGGCGGCGATCGTAGATCTGCCGCTGCGCCCGGTAAGTAAAGAAGTGTTTGACGTTGTATCTTATCCGGTAGACGGAATTGCAATGACGATCGGAGGAGATGCGCTTAATGAATCGACCATTATTACAAGACTGGGACATAAAGTTGCTTTGATGAGCTGTATCGGTGTCGATGTAGCCGGAGCGTTTGTGTTAAGTCATTGTGAAAGAACAGGAATCGATACAAAATATATCAAACAAGATCCGGCAATCGATACTTCGATCAATGTCGGTCTGGTAGCGGCTGACGGAGAGAGAACTTTTATCACGAACCGTCAGGGAAGTCTTTGGAAATTTAAGTACGAAGATTTGGATATGTCAGCTTTAAAAGGAGCAAAGATTCTTTCGTTTGCAAGTATTTTCAACAATCCGCTTTTTGATAATAAAGCGCTTGTATCTGTATTTTCCAAAGCAAAAGAAGAAGGTATGATCATTTGTGCCGATATGGTGTCGCCAAGATTGAATGAGAAACTGGAAGATATTACGGAAGCGTTGAGTTATGTAGACTATTTCTTCCCGAATTTTGAAGAGGCAAGTGAAATGACGGGAGAGACAGACGAAGCGAAAGTGGCTGATAAGTTATATGCCTGCGGTGTGAAAAACGTAATCATGAAGATCGGTAAAAGAGGATGCTACATCCGTAATGCAGACGGTGCGATGATCGTTCCGGCATGCAAAGGAGTGACGGCAATCGATACGATCGGAGCAGGAGATAATTTCGCATCCGGATTTATTACAGGCCTTTTGGAAGGAAAAGATATCCGTGAATGTGCGATCTATGCAAACTGTACTGCAGCTGTTTCTGTTCAGTATGTCGGCGCGACAGGCGGTGTGACAGATAAAGCGATCGTAGATAAGATGCTTGCGAAATACCGTGAAGATTATAAATAATATCTGCATACTTAAAAGTGTTTGGTTGGATGAAATAGGTTAAGAAAGGGATAGACAGCTATTATGAAAACGATGAAATTAGGAAAGACAGGAATAGATATTTCAAGAATCGGACTTGGAACATGGTCGATCGGAGGCGGTTCTGCGTGGGGCGGAGATCATGAGCTTCAGACAGTTGTAGATACGATAAGGGAAGCTCCTAAGGCAGGAGTCAATCTGATCGATACAGCGCCGGGATACAATTTCGGAAACAGTGAAAAAATTCTCGGAAAAGCTCTTGAGAAAATGAATCGCGAAGAAGTTGTGATCATTACGAAATGCGGAGTTACATGGGATCAGGAGATGAAAGGAGACCTGTTTAATAAAGTAAACGGGATTCAGCTTTATAAAAACCTGAACAGCGAGTCTGTGAAAAAGGAAATTGTCGGCTCTCTTGAGCGTCTCGGAACAGATTATGTGGATGTGTATATGACACATTGGCAGTCTGTGGAAGGATCAGAATATTATGTGCCGATCCAAAAGACAATGGATGTTTTAAATGAGTTAAAAGCTCAGGGAAAGATACGTGCGATCGGAGCGGCAAACGTAGATATCGACCAGATCAAAGAATATTTGAAATGGGGAGATCTTGATATTGTTCAGGCGAAATATTCGATACTTGATCGTGGTATTGAAGATGAGATTATTCCGTGCTGTCGTGAAAACGGTGTGACGATCCAGGCATACTCTCCGCTTGAGATGGGACTTCTTTCGGGAACGATGCCGAGAGATTATCAGCCGGTCGGAGCACAGATTCCGAAAAAATGGTTCCAGCCGGATAATATGCAGGCGGCAATGGATATGATGGATAAATGGAAACCGCTTTGCGAAAAATATAATTGTACAATCGCAAATCTGGCTCTTGGATGGATACTGGCACAAGGAGATTTCCTGAATCTTCTCAGTGGCTCGACAACAGTAGATCAGATTAAAGAAAATGTGAAATCAGCTGAATTGGAACTTGATCCGGAAGATGTCGCTTATATGCGCGAGCTTGCGGAAGAAATCGATAAATAAGAGGCAACTGTATTTTAAAGATTGTTTGCCTGTATATATTTCCGAGTCTGAATATTTCAAAAGGAGAAATCATGTTTTCAAAGAATAAAGGTCTTGCAAAAACCAACTCAAAGGAGTTATTATTAAATAAAAGTGGTGTGAATAGCGGTGGAAAAGGTACAGAAAGGGAAGAAAGCATGGCGGGCAAGGAAAGATTGATGGCAATCCGTCAAGCGATACAGATGCAGAAGAAAGCGTCTGTAGGAGAATTGAGTAAAATATGCAGAGTGACGGAAGAGACAATACGCAGAGATTTGGATAAGTTGGAGGCGGATGGCGTCGTGACCCGGGTTCACGGCGGTGCGATCTGGAATGAAGGCATTCAAAAAGAAGGAGTTCATTTTTATCGGAGGATGAGCAAACATCTGAAAGAAAAGCAGGAGATTGCCCGCAAAACGGCGAAACTTTTCGAGGGAAAGACAACGATGATCGCGGATTCTAGCACAACGGTGATGGAGGCGTTGAAGCTGCTGCCTCAGTCTCCTGATATAACAGTTGTGACAAATTCAACTGAGGTATTCCGTGAATTTCAGCAGTCTCCTCTTAATATTATCTCGACTGGGGGAGAGTATAATAAAAAATCACTTTCTTTACAAGGGCAGCTTGCCAAGACAAACATTCTGAAATATAACGTAAGCCTTGCATTGATCAGCTGTAAAGGACTGAGCATTGAAAAAGGTGTGCTTGATTCAAACGAAAGCGAAGCTGAGGTAAAGAAGGCAATGCTCTCGCAGGCTGAGGAAGTTGCGCTCTTAGTTGATTTTTCAAAATTTGATCAGTCGGCATTTGTGAACCTGATCGATCTTCAGAAGGTGAATTACATTATTACAGACAGGAGTCCTTCAGAAAAGTGGATAGAGTATTGCTCCGAACAAGGGATTGAATTGATTTATTAAATTGTTTAGGAAATTTTCGGATTTCGATTAAGAATTATCATTTGAATAAAAAAAGGAATGACCGATGCGTTTTTTTGTAGCGGTCATTCCTTTTTTATATAGGTATTAAATTATGTGTAGAAAACAATCATAAACAAAATGTATGAATCAAAGAAAATAGAAGAAAACAAAAAAATATATAACAAAAATAACGGATGAAATCTGTTTAAAACATAGAAAATCTTTGAATCAAAGAAATAATATTGACAATAATTTGCCGAAAATGTACAATAAATATCAAGAAATCCCATTGTATTCGACGATATAGACATAAAGGGATAAAAACGAAAAACACAGAAAGTTAAGGAGATGGAGAGATGAAAGAAAAAGAAAAAAAGAATACGATCGTGAAACGTATGATATTCGCGGTGGCAGCCGGATTCGTGGTTGGTTTTCTCATGCTCTTTTTGAGGGAATTTCTTCTGGAAAGCGGGAAATCAGGAATATGGAAAACAGTGGATGCAATCTTTTTTCAAGATGTAACAAAGACAAACGGAATTGAAGGTATCGGTATTTTATATATTGTCGGTCAGTTGTTTATGAGAGGACTTCAGTTGGCTATTGTTCCTCTTGTACTTACTTCGCTGAGTCTGGCGATGTGCAGTCTGGCAAATCCGGAGAGACTCGGAAAGATTGCAGGGAAGACATTTATCACATACATTTGCTTTTATGTAGTGGCAGCGGCTCTTGCGGGAGCAGCGGCATATTTTGTGAAAACAATGGGATGGTTCGACGTACAGCTTCCTAACGAGATGGTGACAGAAGCGGTGACGATGGAAGGATATAACCCGCTGGTGACAGTCGTCAATGCAGTTCCGTCTAATATTTTTTCGGCATTTTCATCTAATAACGAGATCATATCTGTCGTAGTTGTTGCGATCATTCTCGGATTGTGCATGACAGTGCTTGGCAAAAAGACAGAACCTCTTCGTAAAGTCATTGAAAATTTAAATGATGTCGTACAACTTTTCTTGAATTTCCTGATCGATAAGATCGGACCGGTTGCAATTTTTTGCATGATCACAAGAACGCTTGCGGTGTATGGAATCGAATATATTAAACCGACGCTTGTATGGATCGTTACTACGATTGTTGTAAGTCTGGTGCTTGTATTTACAATTTATCCGGTAGGGATATTCCTTACAACCCGGCTGAATCCGATTCCGTTTGTGAAGAAAACGTTGAAGATCGGCTTGTTTGCGGCAGCGACAAACTCTTCTGCGGCAACACTTCCGCTGAATACAAAGACATGTACGGAAGAACTGGGATGTTCAAAAGAAATCAGCAGTTTTGTTCTTCCTACAGGTATGACGATCAACATGAACGGTACGACAGCGATGCATATGATTGCGATTACATTTATTGCGACAGCGGCAGGAATTGATATTAAGCCTTCAACACTTGCCATAGCAGCTTTTCTTTCTATCTGCACGGCGATGGGAACTCCGGCAATTCCGGTTGCGGGAACGACGATGGTGTATGTTGTCATGACAGGGTTGGGAATGAGCTCTGAATTATGTATGATCGGATATTCGCTTGTACTGGCGATGAATTATCTTCCGGGAATGGCGGTAATTACCTTGAATGTAATCGGTGACGCAGCTACAAATGTGATCGTAAGCTTTAAAGAGAAAGTGCTGAATAAAGATGTTTATTATAAATAGAAGATAAATAAAATTGTAAAAGTACAGAATAAAGAAGTAGTTTAGAAAAAAAGAAGATAATGAAATCTTGTAATATCATGATGAAACAAAAAACAGGAATCGCCGCATTGAACTTAGTTCAGTGCGGCGATTCCCGCTTTTGCGTGTAAACATCCCACTATGAGATTCGCAGACAGTTAAGAGATGTTACGGCAATCAGTTTCGAGATTGAGGAATGACTTCAGGCCCTTCCGGTTCGGGATTCGGTTCGGGATCCGGCGTAGGCGGAATCGGATCCACATCATCGCCATCATCTCCGTTTGTATTTCCTAAGTTTTCGGAGCTGCCTGAATTGTTGTTTGTCGAATTATCCTCGTTGTTCTCGTCATCTTTACTTTCGTCATCTGTCTTTCCGTGTCCCGGACAAGTTTCTTTTGTCAAAGTGTCTTTATCAAAATACTCTGTGATGGAAGGACATCCGTTCACTGCAAGTTTTCCTGTCTGGGTACAGATTGTTCTTTGTACAACAGAAGCAGGAGGAGTGAAGTTTTTATATTCTAATTCTGCGTGGATGCGATCCATAATGTGCTTCCATATTACTTCGTGCCATGACTGATTCCAAAATTGTTCCAGTGTTTTATCCTCGTCATATCCGGTCCATACAGAACAGGTGTAGTAAGGCGTATATGCGGATAACCAGAGATCAGTACTGTTTTCCGTTGTACCTGTTTTACCTGCTGCAGGCATGTTGTTAAGTCTTGCAGGCGTTCCGGTTCCACGGTTGATTACGTCCTGCATAGCGCTTGTCAGAAGAAATGCTGTCGATTCTTTTAAAACACGACGTGTTATAGGTTTTGAATTATCGATCAGGACGTTGCCGTCGTGATCAAGAATTTCTGTATAAAGGAGCGGTTCGGTATAAATTCCGCTATTTGCGATCGCGGCATAAGCGGCGGTCATTTCAATATTGTAAACACCTCTTGTAATACCTCCGAGGGCGGTAGCCTGTGCGATATCCGACATACCCGGATAGTTCGGATCATTATTTACAAGCGTCGTAAAACCGAAGTTTTCGAGATATTTGTATCCCTTTTCAAGTCCGACTGTCTCGGTCAGAGTGCGTACGGCGCAAACATTCATGGAGTGTTCGATAGCATAGCGTACGCGGGCGCTTCCGATGTATTTGTTATCCCAGTTGTTTACCGGCTGTCCGCTGGCGTACCGGTACGGCTCGTCTTTGATCGTTGTTGCAAGAGTCATGCCGCACTCGTTTAATCCTGGGGCATAAGTGGATAAAACTTTAAAACAAGATCCCGGCTGTTTTGGGGAAGCTGTGGCGCGGTTTAAAGATAAGCTGGTCGTCTTTGCTCCGCGTCCGCCGACAATGGCTTTTACATGTCCTGTATATTGATCCATTAATACGACGGAAACCTGAGGCTGAAGCGTAATGTTTAAACGTTCGTCTACAATATCGCCTGCATCTGTATTAATACCGAGAGTGCCTTTATATTGTTCGATAGAAGCTTTCGCTTCATCTTCCGAACTGAAAACAAACGGAGCGGCAGAGCCTCGTACAGAGATCAGATACTGCTTTAAGTTTTCCTTACTGTAGTTTTCGGCAGATCCGTCCGCACGGTGGATTGTCAGTGCGTAGTCTGTGATACCGTATTCTACGATCGGATAATAAGCATCATTGGAGGCTTCTTCGTCACAGATCTGTTGGATCGCCAGATCCTGAGTAGACTTGATAGTCAATCCTTCGCTGTAGAGAAGGTTATAAGCCTGTGTTTCCGAGTAACCTTTCTCGTCCATAAGATCTTGAATGACATCTTCGATCAAGGCATCTGTAAAATAAGAGTAAGGCGTTGTATCTTCGGTGATCGCGGCTGTCTGTAAAATGCGGTCATACACAGGGTCGGCAAGCGCTTCGTCGTACTGCGCCTGATCGATGTATTTTTGTTCAAGCATGTTGCCGAGAACTTTTTCACGGCGTTTGGCGTTAGATTCCGGATTCGTTACAGGATCGTACTCTGTCGGGTTCTGTGTGATCGCGGCAATGACCGCACATTCCGAAAGGGTCAGATCCGCCACATCTTTGTTGAAATATCTTGTAGATGCCGTCTGTACTCCGAGACATCCCTGACCGAGGTTGATCGTGTTAAGATAGGCTTCTAATATCTCGTTTTTGTTCATCTCTTTTTCAAATGCGAGAGCGAGATACTGCTCTTGTAATTTACGTTCCACTCTGTCAAAAAATGTTTTTTCGTTGACAAAATCAAATACGTTGTTTTTGATAAGCTGCTGTGTCAGGGTACTGGCTCCTTCGGTAAAATCAAAACCGTTCATGACTCCGACGACGCCGGCTCTTAAAATTCCCTGAATATCGATTCCGTTATGTTCATAGAAACGTTCGTCCTCGATCGCCACAAATGCATGCGGAAGAAAATCTGTTTTTGCCGTGATCTCGTCATAAGTACGGTAGACACGGTTTGAATCAGAATCTTTCAGAGTGTCGATGACTGTGCCGTTTTGATCGACAATCGTTGTTGTAAATCCTTTCGGCTGAATGTCTTCGGCAGATACGTCCGGGGTGTTGTCAATGATTTTTTTTGCAAAAATTATACCGCCGACAAGCCCTATAACGACAAGCAGAAGCATACAGGTGATAACTGCTTTAAAAAAACGAACTCCTACGCGTTTCTTTTTCATTTTCTTTTTCGAAGAGATTGATGATTTTCTCTTTGAAAGATTATTTTTTCCGTAGTTCACGAATAACATCCTCCTTTTCAACTTCTATGATTATATCAAATAAGGTCTTTTAAATAAAGAAAAAAATGAAATCTTCATATTTTATAAAGAATTTTAATCATAATATCAGTATCTTCACGTTCGTACAGGCGAGAGATCCGCATAATGGTTGTACATGTTCCATGTCTTTGCTATAGTAGAAAAGGTATGGAACTGTTTTATGAAAAAGGAGAAGATAAAAATGGAGTGTTATCATACGGTATATACAGAAGGAACAGGAGAAATTGTGGAAAAAAAATCCCGTTTTATAGCAGAGGTATTTCCGGTTTCAAATGAAGAAGAGGCGTTTGCGCATTTGGAAGAAATCCGAAAAAAACACTGGGATGCCAGACATCACTGCTGGGCATATGTAATCGGAAGAAATCCGGCGGCAGAGAGAATGAGCGATGACGGAGAACCGGCAGGAACGGCGGGGAAGCCGATACTGGAAGTGTTAAGAGGGAAAAAACTGACAGATGTATTTGTTGTTGTCACCAGATACTTTGGCGGCACGCTTCTCGGAACAGGCGGTCTTGTAAGAGCGTATACGTCGGCGGCGGCAGAGGCGCTTGCTCATACGGTTATTATAACCAAGATACATGGGTTTAAACTGAAAATTATTACAGACTATACGGGACTTGGAAAAATTCAGTATATTTTAGGACAAAGGGGATTATCCGTTCTTGATACAGTGTATACAGATAAAGTAGAACTTACAGTTCTTGTGCCGGATGACGAAGAGGGATTTCTGATGAAAGAGCTGATGGAAGGCACGAACGGACAGGCGATGACGGAAAAAACGGAGCAGTGCTGGTTTGCGGAGACAGAAGAAGGAATAAAAATTTTTGAACAATAAAAAGAACGCTGCTTACAGGCGACAGTCTGCCTGTAAGCAGCGTTCCTTATTTGTATAGGCAACGAGCAAAAGCCCGGATTTGCTAAATGATGAGATTACTCATCAATACATTCCAGTTTGCTCACTGACACTTCATATGCCGTTCTTGTCTCTGTTTCTGTTTCGGATAATTTCTTTACATATTCTCTGCTTTGGATCCTTCCCAGTATACGCACATGTTCTCCTACATCGAAGTTCGATGCGTACCGTGCGTTTCTTCCCCAGCAGATACAAGGGATATAATCTGATTTCCCGTAAGGGCGGTTTACGGCAAGAAGCAGATCCGCAATCTCACGTCCTAAAGGGGTTTTTCGATATACCGGTGTCTTGCACATATATCCTTCCAGTAAAATATGATTTGTCTTTGCGCCGTCCGGTTCTTCTTCGATGAACTCCATTTCCCGTGCAAACACTGAAAGAACAAGTCTGTTTTTCTGTTCTTCATGACGGTTATATGACCGGAATTGTCCTGACACCATAATGCTTCTGCCTTTGTAATCTTGCGTTACATCGATGAGTCGTTCCGAGACCATGACCGGGATCCTGTCACTGGAATTGCTCAGCCGTTTCACGAGAATATCTACCATATAAAATCCTTCTCCGAATACTTCATGGCTGTATGTAAATTCCGAAGCCACCGATCCTATAACCGTTACCTGATTGTTCTCAATAATCTTATCTGACATGCTCTGTAATTCTCCTCTCCTCTTATCGCCGGGGTATCTGTCCGGCACTGCTTGTATTTTTGAGTCACTACTAAATTTATGTTTTTTTCATCTTGTTTAGAACTGATTTCATACAGAATCGTTCGACACAAAATTTCGACATGCGTTCTTGTAAAATGAAAATTTTATGATAAAATATAACAGTTGCAGTAAAACTATAACTATAAATCACTCCCTTAGCAGGGGAAAATAAAGAAAGAGTGTATATTTATGAAGACAAAACGTGAAGATGTAAGAAACATTGCCATCATCGCCCATGTTGACCACGGAAAGACGACATTGGTTGACGAGCTTTTAAAACAAAGCGGTGTTTTCCGTGAAAATCAGGAAGTGGCGGAACGTGTTATGGACTCGAACGATATTGAGCGGGAACGTGGGATCACGATCCTGTCCAAAAATACGGCAGTTCATTATAAAGGAACAAAGATCAACATTATCGATACGCCGGGACATGCGGATTTTGGCGGAGAAGTAGAACGTGTGCTGAAAATGGTCAACGGCGTGATCCTCGTTGTCGACGCATTTGAAGGCGCAATGCCGCAGACAAAATTTGTATTAAGAAAAGCGCTTGAATTAAGCCTTCCTGTCATTGTCTGCATCAACAAGATCGACCGTCCCGAAGCAAGACCTGACGATGTAATCGACGAAGTTCTTGAACTTTTCATCGATCTTGGCGCATCTGACGATCAGCTTGAGTGCCCGTTTGTATATGCATCCGCCAAAGCAGGAGTTGCATGCCTTGATCTGTCTGATCCGCAGCAGGACATGAAACCGTTATTTGAAACGATCCTCGAATATATTCCCGCTCCGGAAGGAGATCCTGAAGCTCCGACGCAGGTGCTGATCAGCACGATCGATTACAACGAATATGTCGGACGTATCGGTATCGGAAAAGTGGATAACGGAACGATCAGTGTGAATCAGGATATGATACTTGTCAATCACCATGATCCGGACAAACAGCAGAAAGTAAAGATCAGTAAATTATATGAATTTGACGGATTGAGCAAAACAGAAGTTAAAAGTGCAACGATCGGATCGATCGTCGCTATTTCCGGTATTTCTGATATATCGATCGGAGATACGCTTTGTTCTCCTGAAAAAGCAGAGGCAATTCCTTTCCAGAAAATTTCAGAACCGACGATTGCGATGCAGTTTATTGTAAACGACAGTCCTTTTGCCGGACAGGAAGGAAAATATGTAACTTCCCGCCATCTGCGTGACCGCCTGTTTAAAGAGCTGAACACAGACGTAAGTCTTCGAGTGGAAGAAATGGAAAATACAGACAGTTTTAAAGTGTCGGGACGCGGAGAACTTCATTTGTCCGTTTTGATTGAAAATATGCGCCGCGAAGGATATGAGTTTGCAGTAAGCAAAGCGGAAGTTCTCTATCATACGGATGAAAACGGAAAGAAACTTGAGCCGATCGAGACAGCTTATATTGATGTGCCGGATGAATTTACAGGAGTTGTAATCGAAAAACTCGGCCAAAGAAAAGGAGAACTTCGCAATATGGGGGTTTCCAACGGCGGTTACACACGTCTTGAGTTTTCCATTCCGTCCAGAGGATTGATCGGATATCGCGGAGAATTTATGACAGATACAAAAGGAAACGGTATCATTAATACAAGCTTCGACGGATATGAGCCGTACAAAGGCGATATCCAGTATCGTAAGCAGGGATCGCTTATCGCATTTGAGACAGGTGAATCTGTAACTTATGGTTTATACAGCGCGCAGGAACGCGGAACTTTGTTTATCGGACCGGGAGAAAAGGTTTATTCAGGTATGGTGATCGGCCAGAATGGAAAAACAGATGATATTGAGTTGAACGTATGTAAGACAAAGCATCTGACAAATACACGTTCCTCCAGCGCAGATGAAGCTTTGAGACTGACTCCGCCTAAAATTTTAAGTCTTGAGCAGGCTCTTGATTTTATCGACACCGACGAGCTTTTGGAGGTGACGCCGAAGACGCTGCGTATCCGCAAAAAAATCCTGGATTCAAGGATGCGGAAGAGAAGTATGATGAAATAAATTATGAAAATTTAATGAAATTTGAAGAATTTACAGAATTCAAAACGATTTATTATATACATTAGAGCTGTTCTGTGTTATAATATTTTCATAATATAAACATCCTTTTTACACATGTTTATGTTAAGTATATACAAAAAGGAGTTGAACAGCATGAATTTTATCATCAGCGGAAAAAACATTGAAGTAACACCGGGGCTTAAAGAGGCTATCGAACAAAAGTTAGGAAAACTTGAGAGGTATTTCACTCCTGAAACAGAAATCATCGTAACGCTTAGCGTGGAAAAAGGACGTCAGAAAATCGAAGTGACGATTCCTGTAAAAGGATCTATCATCCGCTCCGAGCAGACGAGCAGCGACATGTATGTGTCGATCGACCTTGTAGAAGAGGTTATTGAACGGCAGCTTCGTAAATATAAAAACAAACTTGTTGCGAAAAGCCAGGGACATCCTACTGCTGCTGTTCCGTCAGGAAGCATTAAAAAAGAGTTTATCGAATCCGACGACGAGTCATCTGATGACGATGAAATCCGCATCGTCCGCACGAAAAAGTTTGGTATTAAACCGATGTTCCCTGAAGATGCCTGCATCCAGATGGAACTGCTCGGACATAGCTTTTTCGTTTTCTCAAACGCAGAAACAGATGAAGTAAATGTTGTATACAAAAGAAAGGACGGATCTTTCGGACTGATCGAGCCGGAATTTTCATAAACTGACCGAATTGTCATTTTTCATCAGTAAACAGAATTAACGTACAGAACGCCCGCAAAACTGTTCGCACTGTTTTGCGGGCGCTTTGACTGTTGTGTAGCTGCCCCCCGATAAGTTGTCTTGAAAGGTTTATGAGGAACTTCACATGAAAGATAAAATCAAATTATTGTCAATAGCCGCAGTATTTGTTTTATTGATATGCGCGGGATATTCGATACTTAGTTTTAAGCAGACTGATTTACAAAGTATCTTAAAAAAGGAAAGTTCTAAAAAAGATTTATTTATTGATCATAATGAGAGCAGAGTTTGTTCCATACAATATGAGGCGAAGGATAACCGGACAGAGAAGATTTATTTTGAATTTGCCGATAAATATATATTTGATATGGAGTCTAAGTTTTCGGTTTATTATGACAGCAATTATTTAATGATAGACTCTTTTGAATATGAGGTGTTAAAAAACAATCTGATCCATACGAAGTGTATTGAAAAGGGGAATGCACCTGCATCGTCATATCATGGAGTTATATCATGGTATAATAAATTCAATGTAGCCGGCTGTAACGTGACAAAAGTTACGATAGGTTTCAAGGTGATCGATCCGGAAATCGACCTGTCAAATATTACAGAGATTTTATCTTTGCATGAGGAATAAAGACGGGTATGATCTGACGAACCGGTTATCGAGAAACTGTAACAGTTCAGCCCACGCCATTCGTAAAACCGCACTGTGCGCTTATCGTGGCTGAATTGTTACGAGAAACTTTGTGAAAAGGATATCATATGTTGAGATGCGAACTCAAATGTGATATCCTTTTTTGAGTAGAGAAAAATCCGTTTTTGATTCAATAATGAGCCGCAGGAAAAAAACTTGTAGTGAACGATTGTTTTTGAAACGTGAAATGATACAGGCAGGAGGAAAATAAAATGATTAAAATAATGATGCATGGATGCAACGGAAAAATGGGAAGGATGATCACGGAGATCGTAAAAAATGATGAAAATGCCGTTATTACGGCAGGTGTTGACACATATACAGAAACGCCGAATGATTATCCGGTATTTGATTCGGTGGAAAAATGTACGGAAGACGCAGATGTTGTGATCGATTTTTCAAATGCGGGAGCAGTGGATTCGCTTTTGGATTATTGCGTGGATAAGAAACTTCCGGTTGTGCTTTGCACGACAGGACTTTCGGAAGAGCAGCTTGCAAAAGCAGAGAAGGCGGCAGAGAAGACGGCGGTGTTAAAGTCGGCGAATATGTCTCTTGGAATTAATCTCCTTTTAAAACTTTTAAAAGATGCGGCAAAAGTGCTTGCTCCGGCGGGATATGATATTGAACTTGTGGAAAAACATCACAATCAGAAACTGGATGCCCCGAGCGGAACAGCGCTTGCACTTGCGGATTCGGTGAATGAAGCGCTTGGAAACGAATATCATTATGTATATGACAGAAGCACTGTCCGCCAGAAACGTGATGCAAAAGAAATCGGAATTTCAGCTCTTCGCGGAGGTACGATCGTAGGGGAACATGAGGTGATCTTTGCGGGAACAGACGAAGTGATCGAATTTAAACATACGGCATACTCGAGAAGCGTATTCGGAAAAGGCGCTGTCGAGGCGGCAAAATTCCTTGCCGGAAAAGAAAGCGGTATGTATGATATGAGCGATGTGGTCGGATTGTGACATCCGACGTACATGAGAGATATAAATTGTGCGGTGTATTGTGGAACAAGGGGGCAGACAAGCATGAAAGAAGAATATAAAGAACTGAAAGAACTCCAGAAACGGTATTTGACCCGATTGTCAGACTTATATCCGACAATCGCGGCGGCATCGACGGAGATCATCAATCTTCAGGCGATTTTGAATCTGCCGAAAGGAACAGAACATTTTCTGACAGATGTACACGGTGAGTATGAGGCTTTTTCTCATGTTTTAAAAAACGGATCCGGATCTGTCCGAAGAAAGATCGAGGATGTGTTCGGAAATACGATGAGTGCCGCAGATAAGAAATCTTTGGCAACGCTGATCTATTATCCGAGAGCAAAGATGGACCTGATCCGGCAGACAGAGACGAATATGGAAGACTGGTATAAAGTACATCTATATCGTTTGATCGAAGTTGCCAAAAGAGCGGCGAGCAAGTATACGCGGTCGAAAGTAAGAAAGGCGCTTCCCCCAAATTTTGCTTATGTGATCGAGGAACTGATCACGGAGAAAGCGGAGGTACATGATAAGGAATCATATTATAATGAGATTATTTCAACGATTATACGGATCGGAAGAGCAGAAGATTTTATCGAGGCAATTTCAGAGTTGATCCAAAGGCTCGTTGTAGATCATCTGCATATTGTCGGCGATATTTATGACAGAGGTCCCGGTCCTCATATTATTATGGATAAACTGATGTCTTATCACTCTGTCGATATTCAGTGGGGAAATCATGATATACTTTGGATGGGAGCGGCTGCGGGACAATGGGGCTGTATTGCGAATGTGATCCGCATCTGTGCACGTTACGGAAATCTCGATATTTTGGAGGATGGATATGGGATCAATCTTCTTCCTCTGGCAGCATTTGCCCTTCGGATTTACGGGGATGATCCGTGTATTTGTTTTCGGTTAAAAGCGGTTGAAGGGATAGATCCTGATGAGATGCAAATGAATATGAGGATTCATAAAGCAATCTCCATCATTCAATTTAAAGTGGAAGGGCAGATCATCCGTCGGCAGAAAGCATTTCATTTAGAAAACAGGGCGCTTTTGCACAGAATTGATTTTGAAAAAGGTACGATTGAACTGGACGGAAAGAAATATCCGCTTTTGGATACGGCGTTTCCTACAGTCGATCCGAAAGATCCGTACGCTTTTACTCAAGAGGAAGAGGAGATCATGAAGCGGCTTGAAAAGGCGTTTCTGCACTGTGAGAAGCTTCAAAGGCATATGAGGTTTTTGCTGAACAAGGGAAGTTTGTATAAAGTTTACAATGATAATCTTCTCTATCACGGATGTGTTCCGCTCACAGAAGACGGAAAATTGAAAGAAATTCGGCTTTTCGGCAAGTCTTACGGTGGAAAAGAACTTTATGATGTTCTGGATTCTTATGTGAGAAAAGGCTTTTTTGCTCTTGATGAGAATGAAAGGCAGGATGGAAAGGACATCATGTGGTATATATGGCTGCATCCTGATTCTCCGCTTTTCGGAAAAGATAAGATGGCAACTTTTGAACGGTATTTTCTGCAAGATGCGGAAACTCACATAGAGAAAAAGAATCCGTATTACTCCCTGCTTGAAAATGAAAAAGTTATCAATCAGATATTGGAAGAGTTTGGGTTAGACCCGGCGGTGTCTCATATTGTCAACGGACATGTTCCGGTGAAACGAAAAGACGGGGAAAATCCCGTGAAATGCGGCGGGAAAGTGCTTGTGATCGACGGCGGATTTTCCAAAGCGTATCAGAAAGAAACCGGAATTGCAGGTTATACTTTGATCTTTAATTCATATGGACTTCTGCTTGTTGCGCACGAGCCGTTTGAATCTACAGAGTCGGCGATCGCAAAGGAAAAAGATATCCATTCCGAAACGATGATAGTGAAAAGAGTCAGGGAGAGGCTTTTAGTCGGAGATACGGATATCGGTGAGGAACTCAAACGTCAGGTAAAAGATCTTGAACGACTGCTTGTCGCATACAGAAACGGTGAGCTCAGAGAAAAACGATAGCAGGTATCGGATATATAACAGAACATAAAGAGAATATAAAACAGATAAATAAAAGTGAGGTTTGTATGGGAAAAGAAGAAATTCAGGAGTCAGAACCGCTTCGGATCTATTTGAATGAGATAGGGGAGATTCCTCTGTTGGACGAGACGGAAGAAAAAGAATTGGGCAGAAGAATCTCAGACGGAGACGAATCCGCAAGAGCGAGACTGGAAGAAGGGAATCTTCGTCTCGTCGTTTCTATCGCAAAACATTATACGGGAAGAGGTTTGCCGTTAATGGATCTGATTCAGGAAGGAAATATCGGATTGATGCATGCTGCCGAAAAGTATGACTATACGAAAGATAACCGTTTTTCAACTTACGCGTCATGGTGGATCAAAGAGGCAATTACAAGAGCCATCGATCAGCAGTCAAGAGAAATTCGAGTTCCGGTTCACGTTGCGGAAAATATAAAACGGGTGCAAAAAGCAGCAAAAGAACTGCAGCAGGAATTCGGAAGAGAAGCAGAACCGGGGGAGATTGCAAAGAAGCTTGGCGACCGGACAGAAGAGGAAGTGAAAAATATTCTTTCTTATATTCGAAATCCGGTATCTTTGGAAACTCCGGTAGGGGAAGATGGCGAGGACAGTCTTGGAGATTTTGTAGAAGACAGATCTGAGACGACGCCGGAAGATGCGATGGACGTTCTTGTCAGGAAAGAAGAAGTACAAGAACTTCTTGAAACTTTGAACGACAGAGAGAAAGAAGTGATCAGCCTTCGGTTTGGATTGGGGAAAGACCGCACATATACATTAGAAGAAATCGGTGAAAGTCTTGGTATAACAAGAGAGCGTGTGCGTCAGATTGAATCAAAAGCGATGGAAAAACTGAGGAAAAAGGCTCTGTAGCAAAAAGAAAAAATCCCGAATGTATAAATATTGAAAATATTGCAGATATTAGAACTACAACAATATTTATGGAAAGGGAGATATTCTTATGAAAAAAATGAAACAACTCATTTTGCTGACGCTCTGTGTGTTCACTTTGTTTGGCATGACAGCATGTGCGGGCAAAGATAAAACAGATAATGCGGCGGATCAGACGACAACGGATAAAGACAGAGACAACGATCGCAACGATGCGTCGGACAAGTCAGATAAAAAAGGAGACGGTATTCTTGATGATGCGGTAAATGATGTGACTCAGGGAGTTGATGACGTAACAGATGATGTCACAGACGGAATTGACGATGTGACAGACGATGTCACAGACGGTGTTGACAATGCGGCGGATGATCTGACTGATGAAAACGGAGCGAAAAAAGAAGGCGACCGTATGAAAAATACAGATCAGGGAGATGCAACAGGAAATGCCGATGACTCTATGAGATAGTTTTTTGTCGCATGATAAGAACAGTTATAAAATAATCGGGATTGATTCGACCGCAGAGAGAAGGAACTTTATGTCTGCGGTCGATCTTGTAATAGTGTAAACAATACATAAGGAGAAGGGCAGATGAAATTCAGACCGTGCATTGATATTCATAACGGAAAAGTAAAACAGATTGTCGGTGGAAGTTTAAAAGATGAGGGGAACATGGCAAAGACGAATTTCGCATCTGATTTAAACGCCGCATTTTATGCGAATATGTATAAGGAAGATTGTCTGAGAGGAGGTCATATTATTCTTTTAAACAGCCGGCAGTCAGAATATTATGAACAGACAAAACAACAGGCGAAAGAGGCTCTTCGTGTTTATCCGAAAGGACTGCAGATAGGAGGAGGGATTACAGACGAGAATGCATATGAATATATAGAATGCGGAGCGAGCCATGTGATCGTCACATCGTATGTGTTTCGCGGAGGAGAATTTTGCAGAGAAAATCTAAAGAAGCTTGTTCATGCCGTAGGAAAAGAGCATATCGTGCTCGATTTGAGCTGCCGAAAACAAGGTGAAGATTATTATGTAGTTACAGATCGTTGGCAAAAATATACGAATCTACGTTTGAACGCCGCTGTTCTTGAGGAATTATCTTCTTATTGTGATGAGTTTTTGATCCACGGCGTTGATGTAGAGGGAAAACGATCGGGAATGGAAGAACAACTTGTACATATGCTTGGGCAATGGGGAAAAATTCCGATTACATACGCCGGAGGAATCAGTTCGGAAGACGATTTGGAACGGTTTCGGAGTTTGGGCGGCGGACAACTTGACTTTACGATAGGAAGCGCCCTCGATCTTTTCGGAGGAACTGTTTCATATAGAAAAATTGTGAACAAATATAACTGATGAAAAGATGCATAACAGGTGACTATTTGAGAAAAAATGGTATATTTTGAAAGGTCTGTTTGGTATTAATAGATAGAAAAGAGCATGATATAAGCGGTGCAAATGTACAACAAGCAATACAAATGTATAAATTGACATTTTTGAGAAAATTTGCTATTCTGATAAAGAGCAAAGACATAGATGGCGGCTTTGAACAGATAAGATCAGATATTTTCTATGCATTATGCCGGAGAATATCGGATCTTTTTTTCTGCCTGTATTCGCGCAGCATTTTATGCAGAAATCTGCAATGACATCGAAAACAGATCTGCCGCTTCGGTCTGATATTATTGATAAAGGAGTGGAAGAATGCAAAAGAAGATTAGAAAGATCGTATCATCGATTCTTGCTTCCTGCATGGTTATTAGCGCATTTGCGGGCATAGCTCCGCAAAAAGCAGAGGCGAAGACAACGCTTGTCAATGTTGCCGTTAACGGTACGGTAAGTACGCAGAACGGTGAGAATGGAAGTTATGTAATCGGAAACATCAATGACGGTGATCCGAAAACAAGCTGGCAGACACAAGGAACGTGGCCTGCAACGGCTGTGATCCAGTTGGATAAAGGACGCAGTATTTCAAAAGTGGCTGTAGAACTTGGCGAAGACGGGGATAACAGTACAGGAAGAACGGCGCTTGTGACAGTTCAGTATGCACAGAACGGCATTACAACGGATTTGATTGATTTCGGAAGCAAGAGAATGACGGTAGATTCAAAAGAAGAGTTTACAGCGGACGTGCCGAAGTCGGCAACGCATATTTATGTAACGCTTTCCGATCCGCAGAATTCTGATGGAAGTCAGGGCGCGTTCTGGCCGTCGGTTCAGGAAGTGGAAGTGTTTGAAGAGCAGGAAGAAAAAGTGTCTGATTACAATAACATTGCAAATCAGGCGAAGATCACAACAGACGGAAACGAAAATCAATCTGAAGGATCAGCAAACCTTGTTGACGGAAACGACAAAACATTGTATAAGTTCCACAATGAAGCGCAGACTTCAGAGAAGTACATCGCTTTGAATTTTGACGAGGCAAGAACGATGGATGCGTTCCGCATTGCTTTTGAGCATGTGGGAGATACGGACAGTGTTGATTTCGCGTTCGAGTACAGCATCCTGGCGAAGAAAGCAGGAGACAGCGATTATACGAAGATTGCAGATCACCAGAAGGCAAACCGTACAGATAATTATGCGCAGGTTTATAAGTTTAATGCCGCGCAGTATTCAGAAGTGAAGATTGTTATGCATTCTTGTAAGACACAGGGCGGAACGCAGAACGGATGGCCGGCAGTGGCAGAGTTTGAGGTGTACGGAAGCGAGATCGAAGTACAGGATACAGGCAGTATCGCATTTAAGAAACCGGTACATACGCCGTCTGGAAAAAATACGGCGAAAAATATTACGGACGGAAGCAAAAAGACACAGTGGACCGGCGCATATTATCCGTCTTATGTAGATATTGATCTGGAGAAAAATTATAACCTTGATACGGTAGAAGTATATACACCGGAGAATGGATATTCTCAGTATACGATCTATACAAGTATGGACGGAAGAGATTTTGATAAACTGGCAGAGAAGACATCAAAAGATTCCTGTGATGCTGAAAAGGGAGAAGTTTACCAGGCGGAAGGAAAAGAGGCGAGAATCGTCCGCGTTTATATGGAATATAATTCCGCGTCTACGGCGGCTGTACTGAACGAAGTCCGTGTGACAGGAAAAGAGAGCAAGTCAGAAGTTCAGAAAAGACCTGAGATCAATACAGTAAAATATGAAGAGTCAGAATATAATGTAGAGATTACAGAAAATGATACGAAAAACGAAGTTTACGGTATTATCGAAAGAAGACTCGGAAAAGCTTACAAAGACTGGTTTAAGCTTGAACTTGCGGAGAATCCGAAAAAGAACGGTTATGATTACTTTGAACTTTCCATGGATGGAGATCAGGTGAAAATCAAAGGAAACGACGGTGTTTCTCTTGCGACAGGACTGAACCATTATCTGAAATATTTCTGTCAGGTAAATCTTTCACAAGTGGGAGATCAGGCAGATATGCCGGAAAATAAACCTGTTGTGACAGAAAAAGTATTTAAAGAGACGAAGGCGGAAGTCCGCTACTCTTATAACTACTGTACGCTTTCTTATTCTATGGCGTTCTGGGGAGAGCAGGAATGGCGTGACGAGTTAGACTGGCTGGCGTTAAACGGCGTGAACGTCGTTCTTGACGCGACAGCGCAGGAAGAAGTATGGAGAAGATTTTTAGGAGAACTTGGATATTCTCACGAAGATATTAAAGACTTTATTGCAGGACCTGCATATTATGCGTGGGCATATATGGCGAACCTTTCCGGTTTCGGAGGCCCGGTGCATGACTCGTGGTTTGAAGAGAGAACAGAGCTGGCAAGAAAGAATCAGCTTATTATGAGAAAACTCGGAATGCAGCCTGTACTGCAAGGTTACAGCGGAATGGTTCCGACAAATATTCACGATTATGACAAAAATGCAGAAGTGATCGAGCAGGGCGAGTGGTGTTCCTTCCAGCGTCCGACGATGTTAAAGACAACTTCTTCTACATTTGAAAAATATGCGAAGAAATTCTATCAGTGTCAGAAAGAAGTTTACGGAGACGTAAGCAACTATTATGCGACAGACCCGTTCCACGAAGGCGGCATTACAGGCGGTATGAATGCGTCCGACATTTCGGAAAAAGTATTAACTGAAATGATCACGGCAGACAAAGATGCGGTTTGGATCATCCAGTCATGGCAGGGTAATCCGACAACTGCATTGTTAAACGGTCTTGACAGAGTGGAAAAGGGAACAGATCATGCGCTGATTCTTGACTTGTACGCAGAGAAAGACCCGCATTATGATGAAGGACGTCCCGGCGCGGAAGCATATGGAGACGAGGAAGAATTTGACAAGACTCCGTGGCTGTTCTGTATGCTGAATAACTTCGGAGGACGTCTCGGACTGCACGGACATCTTGACAACCTTGCAAATAATATTCCGAAAGTATTTAATGAGACGAAATATATCGCGGGAATCGGAATCACTCCTGAGGCGAGTGTAAATAACCCGGTATTGTATGATTTCTTGTTCGAGACGATCTGGCAGGATGATGCGTCACAGAAGATGGAAGTGATCGATCTTGACACATGGCTTGATGATTATGCGACGAGAAGATACGGAGCAGAGAGTGAGTCGGCAAATCAGGCATGGGATATTTTGAAAGAAACAGTATATAAGGCGAGCTTAAACGGCCTTGGACAGGGTGCGCCGGAGTCAGTTGTAAATGCAAGACCGAATCTTACGATCGGGGCGGCTTCTACATGGGGCAACGCGGTGATCAGCTATGAAAAAGGCGATCTTGAAGAAGCGGCAGCGCTTCTGTTAGCTGATTATGATAAGCTGAAAGACAGCGCAGGATATCAGTACGATCTGGCAAATGTTTTGCAGCAGGTACTTTCCAACAGCGCTCAGGAATATCAAAAAGGTATGTCTGCAGCGTTCAGCGCAAAAGATCTGGACAGCTTTAAAACATATTCGGAAAAATTCATGTCAGTGATCGAAGACATGGAAAAAGTAACGGGAACAAGCGAATACTTCCTTCTCGGAAGATGGGTAGAGCAGGCAAAAGCGCTTGCAAATAATGCGGATGACTTTACAAAAGAACTGTATGAGTTCAATGCAAAAGCGCTCGTTACTACATGGGGATCGAAAAATCAGGCGGAAAAAGGCGGTCTGAAAGATTACTCTAACCGTCAGTGGTCAGGCTTGATCGGTGATTTCTATAAAGCAAGATGGCAGCGCTGGATCACAGCAAGAACAAACGAGCTTTCGGGAACGGATTATGAGAGTAATATCGACTGGTTTGAGTGGGAATGGGAATGGGTACGCAGCAATAAAGAGTATCCGACAACTGCGACACCGCAGGATCTGAAAACACTCGGAGCAGAAATTTTAGAAAACTACTCTGTAAAAAATCCGGCGGCAAATGATGAGTTTGACCTTCCGACAGAAGGGATGACTGCTACGGCAGGAAGCGCGCAGCCGCAGACAGGGAAAGAAGGACCCGCATCATATGTTCTGGATAAAGACGTGTCAACGCTTTGGCACAGTAAATATGAAGGCGACGACCAGAATAATCTGTGGATCGATATTGCCCTGGGAGAGAGCAAGACTGTCAACGGACTGCGTATACTTCCAAGAAACGGCGCGGTGAACGGTGTGATCGTTGAATACCGTATTGAGGTAAGCAATGATAACGGACAGTCTTATCATGAAGTGGCGACAGGAACATGGACAAATGATTCAGGATGGAAATGGGCTCAGTTTGATCAGACAGAGGCGACAAACGTTAGATTATATGCAGTGAGAACATTGTCAGATCAGGCAGGAAAGAACTTTGCATCTGCGGCAGAAATCCGTATAATGGCTCCGAAAAAAGAAGAACCGCAGCCGGAACAGGTAAATAAGCAGTTCCTTGAATTTTTGATCGGATACGCACAGAGCGCGAAAGAAAAACCGGAATATGAACATGTCGTTCCTGAAGTGAAAAAAGCGTTAGATGCAGCGCTTGCGAAAGCAGTTCAGGTGAAAGATAATGAAAAAGCGTCACAGGAGCAGGTTGACGAAGCGTACACAGAATTGCTTGAAATCGTACATATGCTTGACTTTATAGGTGACACGACAAGCCTGAAAGTATTGGTCGATGCAGTGAGCGATAAGACTGAAAAAGACTATACTCCGTCCACATGGCAGCCGTTTAAGAGCGCATTGGATGCGGCAAATGAAGTCTTGAAAAATGAAAATGCGCTTGATGCGGATATCGAGGCGGCTCGCACAGCGCTTGAGACAGCGGTAAACGGACTTGTAAAACGTGCAGATTTCACAAAACTGCAGGCTTCGGTTGATGAGGCGAAAAAAGCGTACGGGGATCTTTCGGGATATACGGAAGAATCCGCAGCGAAGTATACGCAAGCGCTGACAGCGGCTGAAACGGTACTTAAAAACGCGGATGCTTCACAGACAGAAGTAGATCAGGCGAAGACGGATCTTGAAACTGCGATCAGCGGACTGACTGCAAAACCGAGTCCGGATAAAGTGGATAAGACTGCGCTTCAGAGTTATGTAGATTTCGCAAAGAAATACGCAGATAAAGAAGAAGAGTATACTCCTTCGACATGGAATGCTTTTAAGGCGGCATATGATAAAGCGCAGGAAGTTCTTAAAGATGAGAAGGCGGCACAAAAAGAGGTAGACGACGCTTTGGCTAAACTGCAGAAAGCTGCCGTTGATTTGGAAATGAAGCCGAGCAAAGAAAAGTTAGAGGAATTAAAGAAAGCGATCAAAGCGGCTGAAAAGAAAGATTTAAGCGGATATACGGATGCGTCTGTCGAAGCATATAAAGATGTTGTGGAAAAAGCAAAAACAATGTTGTCAGATAAAGAAACAACAGCAACAGAGGTTGAAGATATGCTGAAAACATTAAAAGATGCAGACAAGCTTCTCGTAGAGAAAGACAATCCGCAGGAAGAAGACAAAAAGCCGAGCAAAGAGCAGTTAGAAGCATTGAAAGAAGCGATCAAAGCGGCTGAAAAGAAAGACTTAAGCGGATATACGGATGCGTCAGTGAAAGCATATAAAGACGTTTTGGAAAAAGCAAAAGCGGTATTGGAAGACAAGAAAGCGACGGCAAAAGACGTTGAAGATATGTTAAAAGCGTTAAAAGATGCAGAGAAACTGCTTGTGAAAAAAGATGACGTTAAGGAAGATGAGGATAAAAATCCGGATTCACAGAAAGGTCAGGCAGTTCAGACAGGCGATCAGACACCGATCATGTTCTGGGCGTTCATGCTGGTAGCTTCCGCAGTTGTTATTTTCAGAAGAAGAAAAAGAGCATAGAGCAATGCATAAAAAAATCAGCACAGGATAATCAAATATTGTGTGCGGATGAATGAGAAAAGCACAGAGCCTTTGGAATGGGTTCTGTGCTTTTTGCAATGGCGATAAGCCAAAGTCCGGGCTTGCCCGTGACCTTGGCGACCGCTTGCACTCCCGGAATGTGCCTTTTGGTACTTCCGGTGATTGAATGATTCTGAATGGGATCATTATTTCCGATATAAGAGTATCGTTTTTGTGCGTAAAAGGCGGTGCGCGTATGGTTGTCAAAACAATTTTTGAGTATTGAATTACGCTTTGGTTAGTGTTAAAATGAAGAATAGTGGTGGCATCGGAGCTATTACCGATGCTAAATTTATATAAGGAGTTAATTACAGAATATGGGTATTATAGAAAAGATTTTCGGAACCCACAGCCATAATGAGCTGAAAAGAATTTATCCGATCGTAGACCGGATCGAAGCTCTTGCTCCTGCGATGGAGGCGCTGTCAGATGAGGAACTGAAAGGAAAAACAAAGGAGTTTAAGGACAGACTGAATGAAGGAGAGACGCTTGACGACATTCTTCCTGAGGCTTATGCCGTTGTAAGAGAGGCAGCATGGAGAAGTATCGGTATGCGTCATTACAGAGTACAGCTTATCGGTGGTATTATTCTGCACCAGGGTCGTATTGCCGAGATGCGTACAGGTGAAGGTAAGACGCTTGTGTCTACACTTCCGGCTTATCTGAACGCACTTTCAGGAAAAGGCGTCCATATCGTTACGGTCAATGATTATCTGGCAAAACGTGACGCTGAATGGATGGGAAAAGTACATGAATTTCTTGGATTGACAGTCGGTGTTATTTTAAACGGAATGGACAATAAAGAGCGCCGTGCGGCATATGACTGCGATATTACTTATGTAACGAATAATGAACTCGGATTTGACTATCTGCGTGACAACATGGTCATATATAAAGAACAGCTCGTACAAAGAGGTCTGAATTTTGCGATCATCGATGAGGTTGACTCTGTTTTGATCGACGAGGCGAGAACGCCGCTTATTATTTCCGGGCAGAGCGGAAAATCGACAAAGCTTTATGAAGCGTGTGATATTCTTGCCCGTCAGCTTGAACGTGGCGAGGCAAGCGGAGAATTCTCCAAGATGAATGCGATTATGGGAGAGGATATCGAAGAGACGGGTGATTTTATTGTCAATGAAAAGGAAAAGGCAATTAACCTGACAGAAGACGGAGTTAAGAAAGTAGAGAAATTCTTCCATATTGAAAATCTTGCCGATCCGGAAAATCTGGAGATCCAGCATAATATTATCCTTGCTTTGCGCGCGCATAATCTGATGTTTAAAGATCAGGACTATGTTGTGAATGCAGAAGGAGAGGTTATGATCGTCGATGAATTTACAGGACGTATCATGCCGGGAAGACGTTATTCGGACGGGCTGCATCAGGCGATTGAGGCGAAGGAACACGTAAAAGTGCGCAGAGAGAGCAAGACGCTTGCGACGATCACATTCCAGAACTTGTTTAATAAATTTGAGAAGAAGAGCGGTATGACAGGTACGGCTCTTACAGAAGAAAAAGAGTTCCGTGATATTTACGGAATGGACGTTATAGAAATCCCGACAAACAAACCGGTTCAGAGAAAAGACCTTGAAGATGCGGTATATAAAACAAAAGCAGAAAAATATCATGCTGTCGTTGAAGAAGTAAAGAGAGCTCATGCTACAGGTCAGCCGGTTCTTGTCGGAACGATCACGATAGAAGTGTCCGAACTTTTGAGCGGTATGCTGAAAAAAGAAGGAATCAAACATAACGTTCTGAATGCGAAATATCACGAGCAGGAAGCAGAGATCGTAGCGGATGCAGGTGTTCACGGCGCCGTAACGATCGCGACGAACATGGCAGGTCGTGGTACGGATATTAAACTTGATGAAGATGCGAGAGCGGCAGGCGGATTAAAGATTATCGGTACGGAAAGGCATGAGTCAAGACGTATTGACAATCAGCTTAGAGGACGTTCCGGTCGTCAGGGAGATCCGGGTGAATCAAGATTTTATATTTCACTGGAAGATGATCTTCTTCGTCTGTTCGGTTCGGACCGTCTTATGGGAGCTTTTAATGCGCTGGGTGTTGCAGACGGGGAACAGTTGGAGCATAAGATGCTTTCCAATGCGATAGAGACAGCACAGAAAAAACTGGAGACAAACAACTTCGGTATCCGTAAAAATCTGCTTGAGTATGATCAGGTTATGAACGAGCAAAGAGAGATCATTTACGGAGAGAGAAGAAGGGTTCTCGACGGCGAGAGCATGAGAGATACCGTCTATAATATGATCACAGAATATGTTGAAAATATTACAGACCGTTTCGCCTCTCCGGAAGCGGCAGCAGAAGACTGGGATGTAAAAGGTCTGGAGCTGAACTTGCATAAGATTATTCCGATGATGGAGCTTCCGTCAGAGAAAGAATGTATTGATATGCGTCAAAAAGAGCTGAAACATCTCTTGAAAGAACGTGCGGTGAAAGCGTATGAAGTGAAAGAAGCGGAATTCCCGGAAGCAGAACAGATCCGAGAGTTAGAGCGTGTCGTACTTCTAAAAGTAATCGATGCAAGATGGATGGATCATATCGACGATATGGATCAGCTTCGTCAGGGAATCGGTCTTCAGGCATACGGACAGAGAGATCCGCTTGTTGAGTATAAGATGACAGGGTATAATATGTTTGGCGAGATGACAAATATGATCGCCGAGACAACGATCCGTACACTGTTCAATGTTCGTGTCGAGCAGAAAGTAGAAAGAGAAGAGGTAGCGAAAGTTACAGGAACAAATAAGGATGACACTTCCGTACGCGCTCCGAAAAAGCGGGAAGATAAGAAAGTTTATCCGAACGATCCATGTCCTTGCGGAAGCGGGAAAAAATACAAACAATGCTGTGGAAGAAAACCGGTGTAATAGACGGTATTATAAAAAACAATAGAATCCGTATAATAAAAGATAAGACAGGATTTGTATAATAATGAAAGAGGTGATCAAGGTGGTTTTGTTAGATGAACTGAAGTTAAGACTAAGCGCATATGAAGAACCGCTGAAAGATTTGAGGGATTCACTTTGACTTAGCTTCTAAGAAGCTGCGGGTTGAAGAGTTGGAGAAGCGTTTGGAAGAACCGGGATTTTGGGATGATCCGGAAGTTTCCCAACAAGTAATGAAAGAATTAAAAGGGCTGCAGGACTCTGTAAAAGAAATCGAAAAGCTGTATTCAGATTATGAGGATATGATGCTTCTGATTGAGATGAGCGAGGAAGAAGACAGCGAGGAAACAGCGGAAGAGATTGAAGAAGAATTGCAGCAGTTTGAAGAGACGTTTGAAGAATTGCGTATCGGGACACTTCTTACAGGACCATATGACAGAGATAATGCGATCGTGACGCTTCATGCCGGGGCGGGCGGTACAGAATCTTGTGACTGGACCGGAATGCTCTACCGTATGTATACGAGGTGGGCGGAAAAGAAAGGGTACAGTATCGAAGAGCTGGATTATCTTGAGGGAGATGTGGCAGGAGTAAAAGGCGTGACTTTTGAGGTGAAGGGCGAGAATGCATACGGATATCTTCGCTCGGAAAAAGGAGTACACCGTCTCGTGCGTATTTCTCCGTTTAATTCGGCAGGAAAGCGTCAGACATCATTTGCATCCTGTGATGTGATTCCGGATATAGAGGAAGATATTGATATAGAGATCAATGACGATGATCTGAAGATCGACACATATCGTTCCAGCGGCGCGGGAGGTCAGCATATAAATAAGACGTCCTCGGCAGTGCGTATTACGCATCTTCCGACCGGAATCGTAGTTCAGTGTCAGAATGAACGCTCTCAGCATATGAACAAGGATAAAGCGATGCAGATGCTCAAATCAAAGCTTTATTTGATGAAGCAGCAGGAACAGGCGGAAAAAATGTCTGATATCCGCGGAGAAGTAAGGGATATTAATTTTGGAAATCAGATCCGTTCCTATGTCATGCAGCCGTATACGATGGTGAAAGATCACCGTACAAATGCGGAAGTAAGTAACGTAGGCGGAGTGATGGACGGAAATATCGATCCGTTTATCAACGCATATTTAAGTGCAAATACAGAACAGGCATCCGAGCAGTGATCGGAAGCCTGTTTTGGCTAATAGTGGTTTTGTGAAATGTTACGAACAGAAAAAGGGATAGGAAAGGAAGAATAGGATGATAAGTATAGCGGTATTGGGATATGGCACAGTCGGTTCGGGAGTTGTAGAAGTGCTCGAAAAAAATAAGGATGTTATCAATCAGAGAGCAGGAGATGAAATCAGTGTCAAATATGTTCTTGATCTGAGAGATTTTCCGGGAGATCCGATACAGGAAAAGATAGTGCATGACATTGATGTGATCATTAATGATCCGGAAGTTCAAATCGTAGTGGAAGTAATGGGTGGAGTAGAACCGGCGTATACATTTGTAAAACGGTGTCTGGAAGCGGGAAAGAGCGTGGCGACATCCAACAAAGCGCTTGTGGCAAAGCATGGCGCGACTCTTCTGTCTATCGCAAGAGAGCGGGAGATCAATTTCCTGTTTGAAGCAAGTGTAGGAGGAGGTATCCCGATTATCCGCGCGTTAAATTCTTCGCTGACGGCAGACCGCATTGAGGAGATTACCGGAATTTTGAACGGAACGACAAACTATATGCTTACGAAGATGTTTTATGAAGGTGCTCAGTACGACGAAGTGCTTAAAGAAGCGCAGGATAACGGCTTTGCGGAGCGCAATCCTGAGGCTGATGTAGAAGGATATGACGCATGCCGGAAAATCGCGATTCTTTCTTCTCTTATTTCAGGACATCAGGTTGATTTTGAAGATATTTACACAGAAGGTATCACGCAGATAACAAAAGAAGATATGATGTATGCAAAAGAGATGAAAATGACGATCAAACTTCTTGCATCGAGTAAGCGTGACGGCGACCACCTCCATGCGATCGTTGCTCCGGCGCTTCTTGGAAATGAACATCCGCTTTATAGCGTAAACGGTGTGTTCAACGCAGTGTTTGTAAACGGAAATATGCTTGGAGACGCAATGTTTTACGGAAGCGGAGCAGGAAAACTTCCTACGGCGAGCGCTGTTGTAGCGGATGTTGTAGATGAAGCAAAACATCTTCACAGAAATATTATGACAATGTGGAAAAATGAAAAGCTGGAACTTCTTCCGATAGAGGATACGGAAAAACGTTTCTTTGTACGGATCAGCGGCGACGAAAAAATGCGTCGGGAAGAAACAGAAGCGGCATTTGGAGCAGTGACTTTTGTGAGAGCGGAAGGTCTTGAAAATGAGTTCGGTATCATAACAGAAGTGATGACAGAGGGAGCATACAGAAAGATCGCGGAGAAATTTGAGGGAATCCTTCATATGATCCGTGTTGAAGAGTAAAATAAAGAGGACGAAAATTATGAAATATATCGTTATTTTATGTGACGGAATGGCAGATGAACCACTGGAGTCTCTGTCAGGGAAAACACCGCTTGAAGCGGCAAAGACTCTGAATATGGATCGTCTGGCAAAAAACGCGGAGATCGGGATGGTTCAGACAGTTCCGAAAGGAATGTCTCCGGGAAGCGATACTGCAAACCTGTCGGTGATCGGATATGATCCGAAGAAGTATTATTCAGGACGTTCTCCGTTAGAAGCTTTGAGTATCGGCGCGCAGATGGGGGACTTGGATGTGTCTTTTCGGTGCAACCTTGTTACATTGACAGAGGATGAAGATTGTTATGAAGAACGCACGATTCTTGATCACAGTTCGGGAGAAATATCGACAGAGGATGCGGCAGTTCTTATGGAAGCATTAAGTAAAGGGCTTGCAAAAGACGGATATCATTTTTATGTAGGAACGAGCTACCGTCACCTGCTGATCCAGAATAACGGACATGTGACAGAATTGACGCCGCCTCATGATATTTTGACAAAGAAGATCGGCGGATATCTCCCGGAAGATGAAGTGCTTCGGGAAATGATGGTGAAAAGCTACGATATATTAAAAGATCATCCGATCAATATAAAACGCAGGGAAGAAGGGAAAAACCCAGCCAATTCAGCATGGTTTTGGGGAGCGGGAACGCGTCCTGCGCTGACTTCGTTTGAAGAAAAAAACAAAGTAAAAGGCGCAATGATCTCTGCTGTCGATCTGTTAAAAGGAATTGCAGTAGGCGCAGAAATGGATAATATTACGGTAGAAGGAGCAAATGGCGGACTCCATACAAATTATGGAGGAAAGGCTGAAGCTGCGGTGAAAGCGCTTACAGAGGACGGCTATGATTTTGTTTATGTACATATTGAAGCGCCGGACGAGATGGGACATCAGGGAAGTACGGATGATAAGATCAAAGCGATTGAATTGATAGACGACCTTGTGATCGGTCCTGTGGCAGAAGGACTTGAGCAGGCGGGTGAAGATTACAGGATGCTGATTCTTCCGGATCATCCGACGCCTGTGCGCGTGCGTACTCATACAGGTGATCCTGTTCCGTATATGTTGTATGACAGCACAAATGCAGTAAAAGGACAGGATGAGTATTCTGAACGGACGGCACAGAAAACGGGGATCTTCAGAGAAAAAGGAGATCGTTTGATCGATCATCTTTTGGAACGTGAATAATTGATTTTGCAGGAAAATAAGCAGAGAAAAAGAAAGCACCACTTTGTGTTGAGGTTGAGTTTGCAAAGACAAAACTTGCAGCAAGGAAGGTGCTTTCTGCGTTTAGAAGCAGTTTCAGGCTTGACAGACATTCTTATTTTGATGTAAAATAGCCGTTGTAAAGTAAAAATGATTATGAAAGTGTTGAAGAGGACAGTAAGCTGTCCGGTCATCTCAGAGAGGGATCTGTATGGTGTGAAGATCCTGATGTTCCGGCTGACTGAATACCACCTCGGAGCGGCCTTAATACGGCACGGTGATTCCGTTATCATCACATGAATTAAGATGGTTTTCTGACGAAGACAAACAGGGTGGAACCGCGGGAGTTTTCCCGTCCCTGTGTGGAGTGTTTCCGTGCAGCATAGATTCATAGATAAGAGGCATTCCGTATGGAGTGCTTCTTTTATGTTTGCGGACAGGGAAGAATAACAAAAAGAAAGGAAGAAAAAGATGAAGATCACATTAAAAGACGGATCAAGCAAAGAATATGCACAGCCGATGAGTGTTTATGAAATTGCGCTTGATATTAGTGAAGGGTTGGCAAGAGTTGCTACGGCAGGGGAAATTGACGGAGAGGAAGTTGATTTAAGAACTGTTGTTGACAAAGATTGTGAATTGAATATTTTGACATTTAACGATGAAAAAGGAAAAGGAGCTTTTCGTCATACAGCATCTCATATTATGGCGCAGGCGATTAAAAGGCTGTATCCCGATGCGAAACTTGCGATCGGACCGTCGATCGCAGACGGATTTTATTATGATATAGACAAGGAGACTCCGCTTACAGCAGAGGATCTTGATAAGATCGAGGCTGAGATGAAGAAGATCGTAAAAGAGAATCTTGAGATCAAACAGTATACAATGCCAAGAGAAGAAGCGATTGCGTATTTTAAAGAAAAAAATGAGCCTTATAAAGTAGAATTGATCGAAGATCTTCCGGAAGGCGAAACGATCAGTTTCTATTCACAGGGAGAATTTACCGATCTGTGCGCAGGTCCGCATCTTATGACAACAAAACCGGTGAAAGCATTTAAATTAACAAGTCTTGCAGGCGCTTATTGGAGAGGCGACGAACATAATAAAATGCTTCAGAGAATTTACGGAACTGCTTTTTCCAAAAAGGCAGAGCTTGAAGAATATCTGACGATGATTGAGGAAGCGAAAAAGCGTGATCACAGAAAACTTGGAAAAGAACTCGGTCTGTTTATGATGCGCGAAGAAGGACCGGGATTTCCGTTTTTCCTTCCGAACGGTATGGTTCTGAAAAACACACTGCTTGATTACTGGAGAGAGATTCACCGCAGAGCGGGATATGTAGAAATTAATACGCCGATTATGTTAAGTCGCCATTTATGGGAAACATCAGGTCACTGGGATCATTATAAAGAAAATATGTATACAACAGTAGTTGATGAGGAAGATTTCGCAATTAAACCGATGAACTGTCCGGGCGGAATTCTTGTGTATGAGTCAGAGCCGCGTTCTTACCGTGATCTTCCGATCCGTATGGGAGAGTTGGGACTTGTGCACCGTCATGAAAAATCAGGTCAGCTCCACGGATTAATGAGAGTTCGCTGTTTTACACAAGATGATGCGCATATTTTCATGACGCCGGAACAGATTAAAGATGAGATCAAAGGCGTTGTAAAACTGATCGACGAAGTGTATAGTTTGTTTGGATTTAAGTATCATGTCGAGCTTTCTACACGGCCGGACGACAGTATGGGAAGTGATGAAGATTGGGAAATGGCGACAGATGCTCTTAGAAGCGCGCTTGATGATATCGGACTTCCGTATATTGTAAATGAAGGGGACGGAGCTTTTTACGGTCCGAAGATCGACTTCCATCTGGAAGATTCTATCGGAAGAACGTGGCAGTGCGGTACGATCCAGCTTGACTTCCAGCTTCCGCTTCGATTTGAACTTGAGTATACAGGAGCGGACGGAGAGAAGCACAGACCGATTATGATCCACCGCGTTGTATTCGGTTCTATCGAACGTTTCATCGGAATTCTGATCGAGCATTTTGCGGGCGCATTCCCGACATGGCTTGCTCCGGTACAGGTGAAAGTTCTTCCGATCTCTGACAAATATCTTGATTATGCAGGTAAAGTGCTTGAAGATCTGAAGGAGGCGGGTATTCGCGCAGAAATTGACAGTCGTGCGGAGAAGATCGGATATAAGATCCGCGAGGCACAGATGAAAAAGATTCCGTATATGCTCGTTGTAGGAGCGAAGGAAGAAGAGGAAGGCAAAGTATCTGTAAGAAGCAGATTTGCCGGAGATGAAGGTCAGTGTGGTCTGGAAGAGTTTATAGAACAGATTAAAGAAGAAGTTGCAGCAAAGAAACTCAGAGAGACAGTGCAGGATAAATAAATCATAAAATAAATTAAGAAGAGTTCAGAACAGATGATACTATCATACTGCTGAACTCTTTTTTGTATTGGGATCAAAATGTAAAAGAAAAAACATCTGTTTTAAGGTTCTTCTTTTTTGTAAGATTCATCGGTGGAAATTGTGACCGGAATGTCGATGATCTTATGCGGAGTAATATTTTTAACTAAATATTCAAATAAAGTTTTGATCAATAAATATCCTTGGTTTACCGGTTCTTGTCCCAATACGAAATCAACAACCTGTGTTTGGAGCAAGTGAATGGAGCCTTCTGTAAGATCGTGACAGATCACATGGATATTCTCAGAATCATCTATGATATCCAAGGCGCTTCCCACTCCGGCTATACCGCCGCCTGTAATATAGATTCCGTCCAGATCGGGAAGTTTGTTACAGTATTCTAAGGTGATGCGAAAGGCATCTTCTTTTTTATCTTGATTTTCAGAAATGCCGACGATTTTGATATCCGGTCGTGTTTCCGAGATTTTATTTTGAAAACCAAGCAGTCTTTGCTGATGGCATGAAAGTTTTGTACTGCTGATAATGATTCCTATTCTGGCATCTTTCGGAAGAATCTTACACATTAATCCGGCTGTGGTTCTTCCGCCTTTATAATGATCCTGTCCGATAAAGCATAAACTTTTTACTTCGGGAGCAGGAGAGTTAAAGGTGATTACGGCGATTCCTTTTTCGATAAGGGAGTTAAGAAGGGCGTAAACATTTGGGTGATCCAGAGGAAAGACTGCCATTCCGCTGACTCCGTTTTCAGTTAAATCGTTAATAATCCGGATTTCTTCGGAAGGATCAAGACTGGTCATCAGTTTGATGATTACTTCGATTCCAAAAGCAGAAAATTCCTTCTTGGCACGGTTGATTCCCGAAATAATATCATGGATAAAGGGGTTATAATCCGGTGTTAAGATGACCCCGATTTTTAAGGATTCCTTTTTAGATACTAACGCTTTGGCAAGGAAGTTCGGTTCATAGTGCAGTTCTTTTGCGATTTTCAAAACTTTTTGGCGCGTTGCCTCGCTGACTCCGGAACGATTGTTTAGTACCCGGTCTACAGTACCTCGAGAAACGTTTGCCAGCTCTGCAATTTGTTTTACGGTTACCGCCATGTAATAATCACCTCCCATATAATACCATTTTTACTGCTAATAATATAACATAATATCGTGCTCGTGTCTAGTTACAAAAAATAAGAGTTTGTGCAAAAAAAATATATGTAACATACAACTCAATATAAATGTAAAAAATGCACAAAAAATACAGTGAAAAAATGGTGAATATATAGTATTGAAACAATAAAATGAACATGGTACTATAAATACAAGAAAAACGTGCACGAGCACGAAAAAGAAGGAGGATGAAGATGAAATTTGGAACATTATATTCTTATTGGGGAACAAAATGGCAATGTGATTATTTGAAAACATTAAAACGAGTTTCAGACATCGGATTTGACATTTTGGAAATGGGTGCTCCTCACTTGTTGGAAATGTCAGATTATGAACTTTCAGAATTGAGGCGCGCGGCGAAAGATATGGATATGGTATTGACGGCAAATATCGGACCGGCAAAAGATAAAGATCTTGCTTCTCCTGATCCGGATATACGAAAAGCGGGAGTAAACTATTTGATCGATATATTAAAAGCAATGGAAAAAGTAGGATCTAAATCACTTGTTGGAGCAATGTATTCTTATTGGCCGTGTCAATTTGAAATAACGGATAAGGAAGCTGCCTGGGAGAGAAGCATCGAGGGGATGAAAGAGGTTGCAGAAGCTGCGGAATCATTGGGAATCGAATGCTGTCAGGAAGTTTTGAATCGATATGAAACTTATATTATCACAGATTGCAGGGAAGGATTGGAATACTGCAGGAGAGTCGGAAGTGAAAACGTTAATCTCCTTCTTGATACATTTCATATGAATATCGAAGAAGATAATATTCCGGAGGCTATCCGGCTTGCAGGAAGAAAATTGGGCCATCTGCATGTGGGAGAATCAAACAGAAAGCTTCCGGGAATGGGATCCCTTCCTTGGAGAGATATCGGACGGGCGCTAAGAGATATCGGATATGAGAAAGGCGTCGTTATGGAACCGTTTCTTCTTCAAGGAGGAGAGGTCGCTCGGGACTGTAAAGTGTGGAGAGATTTAAGTGGGAATGCAGATGAGAAAATGCTGGATCGCTATATAAAAGAATCTTTAACATTTTTGAAACATGAATTTACGTTTTGAGGAGAGGATATGAAATGGCAGAAATTTGGACGATGGGTGAAATGATCGTGGAAATTATGCGGGAGAAAGAAAATGAGCCACTGGATAAAGCAGGAGTTTTTCGAGGACCTTATCCGAGCGGAGCACCGGCGATTTTTATTGATACAGTGGCGAGACTCGGACATAAGGGCGGAATTATCGGAGGAGTAGGCAAAGACGATTTTGGAAAATGTCTGTTGGACAGATTGAAAAGTGACGGAGTCGATGTGTCGCATGTGATTGAAAATCCAAAAAAAGCTACAGGATGTGCGATTGTAACATATTTTGATGATGGCTCCCGAAAATTTATTTTTCATATGGGGAATACTCCGGCTGTTGAAGCGAAAGCGCCGCAGAAGGATGTGCTGGATGGAGTTCGGTATTTTCATGTAATGGGCTGTTCTTTGTTTGCTGATATAGAGTTTGCAAAAGAAATTTTAAAAGCGGCACAAACGGCAAAAAAAATAGGGGCGAAGGTTTCTTTTGATCCGAATATCAGAAAAGAATTAATAGGGGAAAAAGAGACGGATAAAATTCTGGAGAATCTGATGCGGTTGACGAATGTTTTTTTGCCCGGGGAGGAAGAACTTCTTTTGTTGACAGGAAAAGAAACAGTGGAAGAAGCTGTTGAAGAATGCTTTAAAAATCCTGAGCTTGAAATATTGGCATTAAAGCAAGGTTCGCGGGGGTCAAAGATTTATACGAAGGAAAAAACGGTTGAAACAGGAATTTACAGAATTCAGCCTGTAGATGCAACCGGAGCCGGAGATAGTTTTGACGCGGCGTTTATCTGCGGACTGTGTGAAGGAAAGAGAATTGAAGAGGCGGCGAAAATGGCAGCAGCAGCAGGTGCGATTAATACAGCGGCGTTTGGTCCTATGGAAGGAAAGATCAGCGTGGAAGCGATAGATAAGATGATAAAGGAGGAATGAAAATGAAAAAAGTAAATATCGGAGTAGCGGGACTTGGATTTGGAAAAGAATTTGCGGCGATTTACTGTGATCATCCGCTTGTTGATAAAGTGGCGATCTGTACAAGGAATCCCGAAACTTTAAATAAAGTGGGGGAAGAACTCGGAATTCCGGAAGAATTAAGATTTACAAATTATGATGATATGATTTCACATGAAGAATTGGATGCGATTCATATTGTGACGCCGATTAAAGAACACTATCCTCAGTCGATCAAAGCGCTAAGAGCCGGGAAACATACTGCATGTACAGTTCCGATGGCGACATCTTTGGATGAGTTGAGAGAGATTGTAAAAACATCCAGGGAAGTTGGAAAAATCTATACGATGATGGAAACTTCGCTTTATACAAGAGAATACCTTTATGTAAAGAGATTAAAAGAAAATGGTGAACTTGGAAAAATTCAGTATTTAAAAGGTGATCATATGCAGAACATGTCTCTGGAAGGCTGGGGAGACTACTGGCAGGGATTTCCGCCGTTTTGGTATGGCACGCATGTACTGTCACCGATTCTGGATCTGGCCGGTACAACAGCTAAGAGTGTGCGGTGTCTTGGAAGCGGAAGGGTAAATAAAGAAAGAGCTGAACATTACGGGTGTCCGTATGCGGTAGAAACCGCTACATTTAGATTGAGAAACAGCGATATCGTAGCAGAGGCACATAGATGTCTTTTCGAGACAGTACGTCAGGTAAGAGAGTGTTTTGATGTTTACGGAGATAAAATGTCGTTTGAGTGGGAGCCGACGGTAGACGAAGGACATACTATTTTCACAGGCATTGATGATTTTACAAAGTTTACAGCTCCGGACACAGCGGAACTTTTGCCAAAAGAGATTCAAAAGTATACGTTGCGTTCAGCTATTAAAGATCCAAATCAGCCGTCCTTTATACAAGGAAGCGGGCATGGAGGTTCTCATCCTCATCTTTGCAATGAATTTGTGAATGCGATCGTAGAGGGAAGACAGCCGTATATGGATGCGGTTCGCTCGGCAAATTATACGGCGGCCGGTATTTGCGCACAGGAATCAGCAGACCATGGCGGAGCAGAAGTAGAAATACCGGATTTTGCAGAAGAATTTTAAGCTGTTTAGGAGGGACTTATGGAAAAATTACTGGAAATGAAAGAAATCTGTAAGTCTTTTGGGACGAATAATGTCCTGAAGAATGTGCAGTTTGATCTTTTTGCCGGAGAAGTTCATGCCTTGATCGGAGAAAACGGAGCAGGAAAATCTACACTAATGAAAATATTAATGGGTATGTATAAAAAGGATTCGGGAAGTCTTTCTGTTTTGGGATCAGATGAAGCGTACACAAATCCGGATCAGGCGCTCAAAGCCGGAGTTGCCATGATTCATCAAGAACTCAATCCGATTCCGGATATGTCTGTTGCTGAAAATATATTTCTTGGGAAAGAAAAAAGAAAATGGATCTTTACGTCTAAAAAAGAGCAGGAAAAAGAGTCAAAAAGATATTTGGATATGTTGGGAATCGATCTGGAACCGTCTGTACTGATGAGAGAATTAAGTGTTTCTGAAATGCAGATGGTGGAAATTGCGAAAGCACTTTCTTATGGGGCAAGAATTATTATCATGGATGAACCTACTTCTGCAATTACAGAAGCGGAAGTGGAGAAATTATTTCAAAATATAAAAATGCTTAAAGAACAGGGAACAGGGATCATTTATATTTCTCATAAAATGGATGAATTGTTTGAAATATCGGATCGCATTACAGTGCTTAGAGACGGACAGTATGTATTTTCAAAAAAGACAAAAGATCTTTGTCCGAATGATCTGATCAAAGCTATGGTAGGGCGTGAGATCACGGAAATTTATCCGGAAAGTAAGAGTAAAATCGGCGAAGTGATCCTTAAAGTAAAACATGCTTCACGGAAAGGCGAGTTTAAAAAGATTGATTTTGAACTTCGGAAAGGTGAAAAACTTGGAATTGCCGGATTGATGGGAGCCGGAAGAACAGAATTGATGATGGCTGTTTTCGGAGCGGCGAAACTGGAAGAAGGTGAGATTGAAATAGGCGGAGTTCCTGTCAGAATACAAAGTCCGAAAGATGCAATCAGGCAAAAAATAGCGCTTGTGACCGAAGATAGGAAACGTTACGGTTTGAATTTGACGGCATCAGTCGAGGATAATGCGGTTTCTGTAATTGAGAGCAGTCTTTCCAAATTTGGATTTTATAGAAGAAAGTTGGGAAGAAAAGCTGCGGAGGAAATGATCAGCCGTATGAACACAAAAGTTACGGGAATGGATCAGATTGTCGGAAGTCTTTCGGGTGGGAATATGCAAAAAGTTGTTCTTTCAAAATGGCTTTTAAATGATCCTGATATTATCATTTTTGATGAACCGACAAGAGGAATTGATGTTGGCGCAAAAGCAGAGATATATAAGATTATAGAGGAATTAGCCTGTAAGGGAAAGGGAATCATTATTATTTCGTCGGAAATGCCAGAGTTGATCGGGTTAAGTCAAAGAATTATTGTGTTGCATGAAGGAGAACAGACCGGAGAATTGCGAGGAAAAGAGATGACGCAGGAAAATATTATGACTCTTGCATCGGGATACAGAAAGGAGGAAAAAGAATGAAAGTTTTAAGTAAAAATTCTGTTATGGAATTTGTAAAAAAGACGGCAATACTCTGGGTTATGATTATTCTGATCCTTATTTTATCTGTTATCAGTCCAAGCTTTTTCAGAGGGCAGAATCTTCTGAATATTATAAAGCAGGCGTCTATTACAGGGGTAATCGGCGTAGGGATGACATTTGTTTTGATCACAGGAGGGATTGATCTTTCCGTCGGATCTGTAATGGCGTTATCGGGAACAATGGTTGCATCTGTAGCTGTGGCAGAAAAAAATATGCCGATTGCTCTGGTTATTTTAGTTGGAGTCGGACTTGGGGCGCTGTGCGGACTTATAAATGGAATCGGTGTATCATACATTGGATTTCCGCCGTTTATTATGACGTTGGGCATGATGACGATTGCAAGAGGGATTCCCCTTGTTTTTACAAACGGAACTCCGATCTTCGGACTATCTGAAGAGTTTAATATGATTGCGAATTCAAGAGTTTTAGGAGTACCTTCACTTGTGATTTTCCTTGTGATCACTGTTTTAGCGGGACATATTATCCTGAGTAAAACTGTTTTGGGAAGACGGATTTATGCAGTGGGAGGAAATGAAGATGCAGCGAGGTTAAGCGGTGTGTCCACTGCAAAAGTAAAGTTGTTTGTTTATGTTTTTTGCGGAATTTTATCGGGAATTGCAGGAATTTTGATTTGTTCAAGAATTACGTCGGGGAATGGCACTGTGGCGGAAGGGTATGAAATGAACGCTATTTCGGCGGCAGTAATCGGCGGTGTCAGCATGACCGGAGGATCGGGAAATGTTCTTGGCATGGTTGTCGGGGCAATGATTTTAACGATTATTCAAAACAGTTTTGATATTATGGGAGTAAATTCGTTTTATCAAAATATCATTAAAGGAATTATTATTTTACTCGCCGTATTTTTGGATTTAAGAGGAAAGAAAAAGAAAAATTAAAAAATGAGTTTTAAGGAGCTTCCTGTATAATTCAAATATAAGGAATTCCAAGAAAGAAGGTTGAGAA